>ERZ827498.51-NODE-51-length-151335-cov-23.981306_pt1 | contig 151335 bp, 140 predicted proteins | sample MGYA00519865_ERZ827498 | MGnify/ENA primary metagenome ERZ827498 (study PRJEB31778, sample SAMEA3449328) | human gut metagenome | biome: human gut; feature: human-associated habitat; material: faeces | place: United Kingdom | collected 2010/2012 ...
TGCTTTTCTTTTGCAGGCGTTTTCTTTTTCAAATAAAAAGAAAATGCCGAAACGCAGGTAGTATACATCCTTTGATTAGAGTGCGTAGCGAAGGTAGAAGCTAATTATCAATAAATTACAATTGCTATAACCCTGTATCGGCTGCGCCGATAGCGGACAGCCGCAAGGGCTGTCCCTACGGTCGGTAAAATCAAAGATTCCGTGCCGCTATCGCGGCAGCGGTGCGTCGAGGTCGCCGCACCCTACAAGATGCACGACAATAAATCACCGCAGATTTCGCAGATGGATAATATCCGCCCCTACTGCACAACTTTGGGCGAAGCGAAATAACCCCTCAGTCTTGGCTTCGCCAATCCAGCTCCCCTGCAGGGGAGCCAAAATATATTATTCGACAAACAATGTGCTTCTACGCACATTTCGGCGTCCCGTACCATCTGCAATTCTGCGTGGCAGAACAGCATAACCCCCGACTACAAATCATAGTCGGGGGTTGTTATTTGGTTTATGCCGAATATGCCTCTTATTTCGGCAGGTTGGCGAACAGCTTTACATTGTCGAATGTGTATGTATACTTGCCGTCCTCAATGCCATGGATTATCTCGCAGACCTTGTCGTTATACGGAGTCGGCACACCGTACTTTCTGCCGTAGGCGCAGACAACGCCGTTTATCGCATCAACTTCGCACTTCTTGCCCTTTTCGAGATCCTGGAGCATGCTCGCCTTGAGAAGCCTGTGCTTCTTGATGCAGATTGGGATGAGCGCGAAGGATATCTTCTTCTTTATGCCGTTGCCCTTGTAGTCGAGGAGCTTCACTATATCCTTGCCCTGAACCGGCTCGATTTTTATTCCCGCCGCCGCGGCAACATCGATGCACTCTTTTATAAGATTCTGACAGCAGACACGGGAGGTCTTGTTCTCTGCGGCGTCGCCGAAAGTGCCGCCGATAACGGCGGACATGCCGCTGAACGCGGCGTTGATGAGCAGCTTCGACCAGCGGACGCCCATGAAGTTATCCTCAACCTCTACGGGGCACATCTTCTCAAGCAGAGCCTTGACCTGCATGAGTTTGTCGTCCTTCTGACCGTTCATCCTGCCCAGACCGAAGCTCATGCTGTCGGGCTCGCTCGTAAGCTCGGAAACGCCCTTGCCGTGGAGCGTTGCGCCCCAAGCGACGGTGCAGCCCATCGTTCTGTCCTCGCCGACGACCTCGGAGACCGAGAGCTCCGGCAGTCCGTTCTGAAGCGTGCAGACGATGCAGTCATCGGTCATGTTCTTCTGAAGATTCTTCAGAACATTGACATTGTCGAGCTGCTTTGTCAGCAGGATTATCAGCTCATATTTTTCGGTCATCTCGTCGGGAGTCAGCGCGTGAACCGGGACGGTCATATTGACAGTGCCAATTATCTTCGCGCCATCTTTGTTGAGCGCGTCGACATGCTCGCGGTTGCGCGTGATAAGATCGACATCCACGCCCGCCTTCGCGAGATATGCGCCGAGCACGGTGCCGAGCGACCCTGCGCCGTAAATTGCAGTTTTCATAGAAATCCCCTCTTTGATAAAATTTTATCGATATGATTATATCACTCAGAGCGGCGATTTACAAGAAAACTTTTCGTTCCCTGCGGAGTATGTCCGCGAGAATTATTTTGATTTATCCCAATAGGGGTAATCGGTAAACACGAACTTTCCCTCCGCATTTTTCCCTGTCGGCAGCTTGACATAGATGATATCGTCAACCGAGCGTTTTCTTACGGCCATAACAACCGTGAAATTCCCGTTGCCGTCATCCTCGACGTGATGCATCCAGCTGTTATAGGAGACTTCGCCGTCGTTTTTCTTATATGCTACATATATGTTGTCGTTATGCTCTATCAAATCCCTGTCGGCGACAGCTTGGCTCAGTATTTTATCTGTAAACTCCTCGGAAAAGACCTCTAAAAATTTTTTGCGGACCTCTTCCATCGTGGTCACATACCGGTATTGGGGGAACATTGGAATATACTTTCTGAATCTTATTGTCACGGGCTTCTCCCCGGCGGAATACTCGCCCGCAAAATTCAGAGTCAGCCAGAGGCTTCGCGCCTTATCCGCCAAATCCCGCGCGTCGGTCTCATGCAGAATAGACCCGTCCTCGGGATAAAGCTCATACCCGTTTATGCCGTGCAGGCTTTCGATTATTGCTCGCTTGTCGCTCTCATAGGTCTCCCAAAGCGCAAGCGCGGCCTCGGAAACTTTTTCCGAGTATGCGTTTATCCGATAATGGTCGCGCGCCGTAACAAACAGGGTGTTTTCGTCCGAAACAAGCCGCCCCACTTCCACTCTGCCCTTGTAGGAGTCCGAGGAATAGCCGTTGCCGGTATCGATTATAAAAAACGTGAGCTCATCGCCGTCCGTTTTATCGACTGAAAACGCCACCATGCCCTCCGAAAAACTGGCGCTGACTACGCCTACCCAACTTTTGGGCAGCGAAATCGCATAGCTCCCTTCGGAAAACTCGGTGCTTCTTATTTTATTCGAGGTTATCAGCCTGTTAATCCCGGCTCTTAATGTTTGGTAATTTTTCGGGAAGTTGTTGCTCCCGCTCGCCTCAATCTCCGTTCCGTCCGCCAAGACAGCAGAAAAGCTCATCGAGCTTCCGTCGAGAACATCGGGGGGATTTGCGCCTCGGAAGCCCGCCCATTCATCTATTCTGCAATTTCCGAACAGGGCGCACACCTCGCGGTAGAGATTCTCGTCCCCGTCAACCGAGCGGATGACGTCACGGGATTCGACAAAGCAGGACAGCTCGTTATCCCAGTCGTTCGAGCTCATATAATACTCAAGATGTACTCCGTCCTCTGTTTTGCATCCCTCATACACGGCGTTCTGCGCCGAGCAGTTGTTCTCCGTCAGCTTAAAACTTTTAAATTCCATAGGATCGCCTCCGTAGTCATTGTTCTGTTTCGATGAGCACGCGGGAAAAATCAGCAAGAGAATGCACACGAGTGCAAAAGAAATAAAGCGCTTTTTCATTTTCCTGTTACCTTTCCTTGATATGCCGCACTGCGCCAAAAGAGCAAGGGCTTCGGTTCTCTTATGTCCGTTATATTTTCTGTTCCGAACAAGTCACTTCTTTATAAGCTCATTTCTCAATATTAATTATATCACAACGCATTGATTTTTCAAGAAATAGCCACAAACTCGGAAGTTTGCCTCCAAAAAAAGCTGCCGGGCACAAAAAGCCCTTCAAAAATGCATAAAAACTCCCGAACAGCAATGCTGCCCGGGAGCTGATATTCGTCTTGTAAGCGGTAAAAATTCAGCGCTTCGAGAACTGGGGTGCACGGCGAGCGCCCTTGAGACCGTATTTCTTTCTTTCGGTCATTCTCGGGTCTCTGGTCAGGAAGCCTGCCTTCTTGAGTGCGGGACGAAGCTCTGCATCATACTGAAGGAGTGCTCTGGAAATACCGTGGCGGATAGCACCTGCCTGGCCGGTCACGCCGCCGCCGTTGACGCGGCAGATGACATCGAGCTTTTCGCTGGTGCCTGTAAGAGCGAGAGGCTGGCGGACGATGAGCTTGAGGGTCTCAAGGCCGAAATAATTGTCAATCTCTCTGTCGTTGATGATGATCTTGCCGGTGCCGGCATAAAGACGGACTCTGGCGACTGATTTCTTTCTGCGGCCTGTGCCGTAGAAGTAAGGAACTGAATCGTACATTATTTATTGCCTCCCTTCATTAAAGAGCCCACTCTTCGGGCTTCTGTGCTTCGTGCTTGTGCTCAGCGCCTCTGTAAACGCGGAGTCTGGTCAGAGCGGTGCGGCCCAGAGTAGAATCGGGCAGCATACCCTTAACTGCAAGCTCGACAGCGAACTCGGGCTTTGTCTTCATGAGGGTGCTGTACTTGACCTCTTTCATGTTGCCGATATAGCCGGTGTGATGATAATACATCTTCTGGTTGAGCTTGTTGCCGGTGAGGACAGCCTTCTCAGCGTTGATGATGATTACATGATCGCCGCAGTCGGCGTGAGGAGCGAATGTGGGCTTATGCTTGCCGCGAAGAAGGACGGCAGCCTGAACTGCTACCTTGCCGAGAGGCTTACCGGCAGCATCGATGACATACCACTTACGGGTGATGTCGCCCGCTTTGGGCATATAAGTTGACATACTTGTTACCTCCGATTTCTTAATGCTACGATATATTACCACATCGCTCTATGCTTGTCAAGCACTTTTTCTTTAAATTTTAATTTATGTTTTGCTATCTCCGTTTTTCTCAAGTTTTCTCGTTTTTTCATACCATTTGCTCGCTTATGATTTACGAAAAATTTTGCCGATAGCGCGATAAAATCGACAATCTACCGCTCAAATTGACTTTATCCCCGGCATAGTATATAATAAATGTATTATATAAGCTCACGGAGGCAGACATGAAAAAAGAAGAGATAAAGCGCATGAACGATCTCTATCACCTGTCGCAGGAGAGGGATCTGAGCGAAGAGGAATTCGCCGAATGGGAGGGTCTCAAAAAGCAGTATGTCGCCGATTTCAAGGCGAGCCTTACAGCCCAGCTCGACAATACATATATAATAGACGACAAAGGCAACAAGCGCAAGCTCGAAAAGAAGTCGGGCGACAAGTAATCTGCGCGGACACAAAAACGAAAGAGTGATTTTATGTTTTGCAGAAATTGCGGAAAGCAGCTCGAAGACGGATTCAAGGTCTGCCCATATTGCGGCGAACCGGTGAGCCTCGCGGAGAGCGACGCCAGACGCGCGGCACAGGAGCAGACCGCCGCAGAAGATACTCAGCCCGTACATAATGATATTCCGAAAGAGCCGGCTCCCCTGCCTGCTCCCGCACCTGTTCAGCCGAAAGCGAACAAAAAGCCCGAGCAGGAAAGCGAAAGCACCGGCGGATGGAAAGTTCTCGGATTTTTCCTCGGCTTCTTCGGTCCGCTGCTGTGGTTTCTGCCGCTCGTCAGCCTCGTGCTCTATCTTATATGGAAGAGCGACAAGCCGAAGGTCGCAAATGGTATCGGTCAGTTTACGCTGATAGGTCTCGCGGTCGGCGTGGGACTCGCAGTTATTATTGCGATAATCGTCGGAGTGCTGTTTGCGATAACAGCGTCGATGACTGTGTTTGAAATGATACGCAGCTTCTTCCACGGTTCGCTCGGCGGGATAAACGATCTCGTCAGAAGTCTCCCGTTCATCGACTGAGCAACATAAAAATATTGAAACCGCCCGTGTTTTTTCCTTCAGAAATTCGGGCGGTATTTTTTGCGCACTTTTGAATTTATTCATTGATATTCATCAAATATTCAGCAATTATTCATTGATTCTTTTCCGCAAGCGGTAAAGCTTTCTTCCTTGCTAATGTGGATAACTATGTGGATAATGTGGATAACTTTTATGTTTTGATGACTATTCAGAATATATGCGTAAAGTAAAAAACTTTACAGTTTGATTTTAATAACTATATGGAAATATTATGCATAAGCCGCATATGCAGTGACAAAAAAATTAACCCGGTTGCAGGAAAACTTGCAGCCGGGTTTTATGCATAAAATTTTACGCGTGATTTTTGTATATTTTGCCAAAATCAGACGTTCGCGAGAGCCGCGTCGAGATCGGAGATTATATCATCGACATTCTCGGTTCCGACGGAGAGTCTGACGAGATTTTCATAGACTCCGCAGTCGTCGAGCTCCTGCGCGGTGAGCTGGCGATGAGTTGTGCTCGCCGGGTGCAGACAGCAGGTGCGGCTGTCCGCAACATGGGTGACTATCGCCGCGAGCTTGAGGCTGTCCATGAATCTGACCGCGTCCTCTCTGCCGCCTTTTATTCTCAGCGAAATGACGCCGCAGGTGCCGTTGGGCATATACTTCTGCGCAAGGTCATAGTATTCGTCGCCCTCGAGGCCGGGATAGCGGACGGACTCGATCTTCGGATGAGCCTTCAGGAACTTTGCAACGGCGAGAGCGTTTGAGCAATGGCGCGGCATACGCAGATGCAGAGTCTCGAGCCCGAGGTTGAGCAGGAATGCGTTCATCGGGGACTGAATTGAGCCAAGGTCGCGCATGAGCTGAGTCGTGCACTTTGTTATATATGCAGCCTTGCCGAACTGCTCGGTGTATACAATACCGTGGTACGACTCGTCGGGAGTTGTAAGTCCCGGGAACTTGTCGTTCTGAGTCCAGTCGAAGTTGCCGCTGTCAACTATTACTCCGCCTACGCTTGTCGCGTGGCCGTCCATATATTTTGTGGTCGAATGGGTAACTATATCCGCGCCGAACTCAAACGGGCGGCAGTTTATCGGGGTTGGGAAAGTGTTGTCGACTATCAGCGGCACGCCGTGGGAATGAGCCGCTCGCGCATACTTTTCAATATCGAGTACAACAAGTGAGGGGTTCGAGATAGTCTCGGCGAACACTGCCTTGGTGTTATCTTTAAATGCCGCGTTGAGCTCCTCCTCCGTCGCATCGGGGCGAACGAAAGTGAAATCGATGCCGAGCTTTCTCATCGTGACATTGAAAAGATTGAAAGTTCCGCCGTATATCGCGGACGCGGCAACGACATGGTCGCCTGCGGAGCAGATATTGAAAACGGAGAAGAACGACGCCGCCTGGCCGGACGAAGTGAGCATGGCGCCGACGCCGCCCTCAAGGTCGGCAATCTTTGCGGCGACGCAGTCGTTTGTGGGATTCTGGAGGCGGGTGTAGAAATAGCCCGATTCCTGAAGGTCAAAGAGCCTGCCCATCTGCTCGCTCGACTCGTATTTGTAGGTAGTGCTCTGTACTATCGGTACAACACGCGGCTCGCCGTTTTTCGGCGTATAGCCGGACTGCACGCACTTTGTTTCTATATTAAAGCTCATTTTGTCTCCTCCTTTTTGTCAGTCTTTGAGAAAATGACCCATAAGGTCGAAGCCGGGATCAACAAAATTGCCGGTCTCGGATGCTGATTTTTCATTTATGCTCGCAACGCCGCTGTCAAGCTCTTTGCCTTTACGATAAATCAGATACGGCACGGGGTCGGATGCGTGGGTGCGGGTCGATATCGGGGTCGGATGATCCGGCAGAACCATGACTTTATAATCGTCCTGAGTGTTGAGATAGTCAAGGATTATAGGCATTATACGGCTGTCAATAAGCTCGATTGCTTTGACTTTATTTTCGGGCTCGTTTCTGTGGCCGCACTCGTCGGGAGCCTCGACATGGATATAGACAAGGTCCTGACCTTTACGCCATTCGTCGATTGCAGCGTTCGCTTTGCCCTCGAAATTCGTGTCGATATAGCCGGTTGCGCCCTCGACTTCGGGGGTGTTCATGCCGGCGCAGATGCCGATGCCCTTGAGCAGGTCAACTGCCGAGACGATGCTGCCTTTCACGCCGAACTTCTCTTCAAAGGACGGCAGAGCAGGACGGCTTCCCTCGCCCCAGAGCCAGATAGAATTTGCGGGGAGCTTGCCCTCGGCTATTCTCTTCTTGTTCACGGGGTGATCCTTCAGAAGGTCGTAGCTCTCGCGCATCATGGCGATAAGCTTTTCGGCGTTCGGCGAAGTCGAAAGATATTCGCCGATAACTCTGCCGGAGATATCATGCGGAGGGGTCATCTTGCCGAGATCCGTCGTGCCGTTATGTACGATAAGGCAATGGCGATAAGCCACGCCGCTGTAAAAATCAAATTCGCTGCTGCCGAAATGCTCCTGCACGGTCTCGATTATCTGCGCCGCCTCTTCGGTCGAGATATCGCCGCCGGAGTAGTCGAGCATGGTCTTTGCGCCGTAATCCGCCTCGTCGCTCAAGGTGACAAGGTTGCAGCGCAGAGCGATATCCGTTTCGCTCATCTTGACTCCGATGCTGACCGCCTCAAGGGGCGAGCGTCCTGTGTAGCACTTCTTCGGATCGAATCCGAGCACGCTCATATTTGCAACATCGCTGCCGGGTTTGAGTCCGGCGGCAACGGTTCTGACAAGTCCGACTTCACCCTTCGACGCGAGCGCATCGATATTGGGCTTCTTTGCAACTTCCATCGGCGTCTTGCCGCCGAGAGCCTCAACGGGATAATCCGCCATGCCGTCGCAGAGAACTACAGCATATTTCATATATCTTCACCCTTTCAGAGAATTTATGCACAAACGATGCATATCGGGCGCGGCAAGTTCGGTTAGCATATGCATACTTGCCCGCCGCTGCTTTAATTATATCATAAAGTATCAGCGCATTAAAGCGGAAATTGCGAAAGATTATACACATATACTATATAAAAAAGAGTGCAAAATGACGAAAAATTATTTGTCAAAATGCGCTTGCAGCATATAATTGAGCGAGGCACAATGATATAATCGATTTGGAAGAAATATTCAGGAGGAGGATACATATGACAAGAAAATTATTCGCGCTTTTGCTCGCGTGCCTGCTGATTCTCATGAGCTTCACGGCGTGCGGCAGCAAAACGCCCGAAGCGGACACAACTGCGGCAGAAAACACAACTGCGGCAGAAGTCAATGCGCAGACGAGCGCAGAAGAAACAGCGGCAAGTTCAGAAGCGGTATCCGAATCCGCAGAGGAGAGCACTGCTCAGAGCGCACAGAAACCGACGGCAGACAAGCCGGCATCGAAGCCCGCAACAACTGCAAAATCGAATAATTCCGGTTCAGCTTCAAAAGGCAAGCTTGAAGTCAGCGCAGGAAGCGTCAAAAGCATCGCCGGCGCAAAAGTGCTCAGGGCGTGGAAGCTCAATTCAAACGGAGTGAATATAGAAATCCACCGAATAGCCTATGGGCCGCAGATAACTCAGGCTTTCAAAAAAGCGAACGCTGACGGCGCTATCGACTACGACAAGACAGTCACTTATCAGCCCATAATCAATGTCGCGATAATCACCTGCTCGCCCGAGCACATCGGCGTTGCATCGAGCCAACAACTTCTCGGCACGAATGTCGGCAAGGTCGAAGATATGGGCAGAAAGAGCGGCGCGCTCATAGCAATAAACGGCGAGGCAGGCTCAACATATAAAAAAGGCGCTCCGACAATTCGCAGCGGTTCGATTGTTTCGACGGACGGCAGCGGGCAAAAGCGACTGCTGATCTACAGAAACGGCACATGGAAAGTCGAAACGCTCACAAACGAGAACTGCAAATCTTATATCTCGCAGGGCGTTTACAATTCCCTGCGCTACCAGTGGCAGGTCATAGCAAACGGCAAGGCGACCAACGAGCACGACACTTATTATCACAACCGCACGGTGTTCGCGCAGATATCGGAGAACAAGTATATCATGGCTGTCGGCGAATTCATGCCGCTCGACAATATGATGAAAGTCCTCATAGCATACGGCGCGAGAAATGCGTTTTTGCTAAACGGCGGCAACTGCTCGTCGATGTATGTCAAGGGCATCGGCAACACGACCGGCACAAAAGCGACTCAGCTCAAGAATCTCAACAAGCCGTGCGTTATCGAGAGCGAATTTTTCGCGGCAAACGGCATGCTCGGGCTCAACTCCGCCGGGAAACAGAAGCTGGGCGGACCTTGCAACGAGCTCGACATAGTATATGTAAAATAAAGCAGAAGGGGTGAGGCGATGAAAAAGGCTTTCAGAGCGGCTGCAATTGCGGCAATATTGCTATTTGCGCTGACTTTTATCGGGAACGCAAAAATCAAAAGCGCATCGGCTCACCTACTGTTTTCTTCGTCCGTCAGCGTCGGTGGCAATGAATCGCGGGAAGTCACGCTCAAGAGTGGCGACAGAATAGCCATCGGCTCATATCTCGGCGAGCCTATTATATGGAGAGTCATCGAAACGGGCGACAAAACTCTGCTCATGAGCGAAAAAGTGCTGTGCTTCAGGGCGTTCGACCCGTCTGAGGACGGCATTGGCAGTTCCGATTATCTCGCCTCTCCCCTACGCGCATGGCTCAATTCGGAGAGCGGATTTTTAAATCCGGAGAATTTTTCAGAGTTTGACCTTTCGCTCATATCGCCTGACAAAAACGGCGATTCAATATTCCTGCCGTCAAAAGATATGCTCAAAAATATAAGCGCCGCCGACCGCCGCAGAAGCCCGACCGAGCAGTGCATCAAAAATGATACTTCGCGCTATTTAACTCTGCGCAAATACTGCTGGTATTGGACAAGCTCCCCGGTTTCAACGAATCAGAGCAGCGTGACGGCGGTCACCACGACCGGCGGATTCTATAAAACGCTCGCGGCGGACGAGCTGTGCGGCGTATGCCCGGCGATGTATCTTCGCAGCGGTATTCTCGTTCTTCGCGGAAGCGGAACCGCCGAAAATCCGTATGCGTTGGCGGGAGGTGGCGAAAGATGAGAGAAAAGCTGAAAGAATTTCAAAACTCTCCGCGCTCGATAATCGCCGCATTCTCCGCCGCCGTGCTGTTTTTCTGCACAGTATTCACGCGGCTGATACTAAAAACCGACGACGGTCACTTTCTCGGCATACTCCACCGAAACGGATTCACGGTAACAAGCTGGCTGCACGAGCGGTACACGACCGTGTCCGGGCGGATAGTCGGCGAATGGCTGATGATAAATTTTCTGCGCCTGCCGCTCATTTTCTGGAAGCTGTTCATCGCCGCGCTGATTATATATATAATGTATTTTCTCTGCCGCCTGTCGGACTTTTTCGGCGAAAAGACAGATATAAGACAGAGATATATCTTCGCCTGCTCGGTGCCGTTGGCAGTATTCCTGCCATGCCTCAACCCGTCGGTGTTTTGGTTTGCGGGTTCGTTCACATTCCTCGTTCCGTTCACCGCCTTGCTTATCACGGTGACTCCGCTCACATTCGAGGTGTTCGGCGGGCGCGTGAATCCCATGGCATATGTCGCCGCCGCGATTGCTTCTGTCGTCGCGGCATCTCAGGAGCAGTCCTGCGCCGCGGTGCTCGCGCTGCAAGTGATTCTGCTGATTTTTTCGGCATATCAATGCAAACTTGGATTCCGTCAATTCATCCCGCTCCTGCCGAGCGCGGCTTTCGCCGCGGTGTTGGTTCTCTCTCCCGGACTTCGCGGGCGCGGAGCAATGGAAGCGGCGTCGGGTTTTGAAAGATTCTCTAAAATGAATATATTTGAAAGACTGCTCTGCGGATTTTCAAATTATTTCGCTTTTTCGTTTTTCTTCTCGCTGATAACAGCAGCTGTTTTTCTCGTTCTGCTCGGCGCATCGGTATATGAAGCGTTCGGCGGTTCGCGGAAAATAAAGAAAATTATATCAGTCTTTGCAATATTCGCCTCGGTGCTGTGCGTCGGAGTCAACGCCGCATATATTATTATCCGCCGCACCACCCCGGACAAGGGCTTTGAAAAGATGTTCAAGAGCGGCAATTATCTTCCGCTCGAACTCGCGGTTATCGCGCTCTGTTTTGTCTTTCTCTTTAGTATTTTCATTCTTATAGCGGCGCTCATCAAAAAGAACAAAAAGCTCGGTTTCACCGTCGGCGTACTGTTCAGCGCCGCCGTCTGCTGCGCCGCAGTGCTCGGATTCTCTTCGTCCGTCTACGCCTCCGGTCAGCGCGTGTTTTACTACACCGAGATGTTCACGCTCTTCGCCTGCGCAGCGATGTATTCTTCACTTTCCGATAGCAAAGCGAAAAAATTCGCGGGATATGCAGTCCCGACAGCCGCATTTATTTTCTATATTATCAATTGTTTCACCTACACATTCCTTGAGATACCCATAATGGGCTAAAATAAATTGTAAAGCAATTTGCTTTACAATTTACACACCTATTTTTTAGCGCAAAAATCAAAGCTCCCGTGCGACTTTCCCGATATATCAACACATTCGGGGACGCATGGGAGTTTTTGTTTTTTTATTTATAAATCATGTAAAGCTTAACAGCTTGTCATCAATGACCGTGCGGAACGACATCGAGTTTGTCATGCTCCTCGCCGAGATCGGCGCGCAGGAGCGCAAAGAACACTATCGCGAGCAATATTTCGGCGCACCAGATAGTCTTGCCGCCGAGATAGCCGCAGAGAAAAGTTGAAGCGACCGCGCCCGCGACAAACGAGCCTATCATCAGCAGATGCGCGAACATCTTGCCGCGCGCTTCTTTATTACCGCTGCGAAGCCACTTGACGAGGTTCGAGCCGACTTGACGGACATGGTTGGTGCAGAAGGTCGTTGCCATCGGAATTTTCTTCGCCTGGCGGAATGTATTGAACTGCATCGAAGCGATAAAATTCACAGCCACCTGGCAGATCTGCGGCGGCGCATTGTCCGGGACGAAGCCGAGCGCAAATATCCACGCCATTTCAAACGCCACGAACGCCGTGTCCCAGCGGACTATCTTGCGGCGGTTTATATGCTTGGGCAGAAATTCCGAAATGACCGTGCCGAGCAGATAAGCCGAAGCGGGCAGAAGATAATACAGCGCCTTGCGCCAATTTCCGCGCCCGAGCTGAACCGCCATGAGCACGAAGTTTGCCGTCTGCGCGTTGCAGAACACGCCGCCCTTTTGAACATAAGTATATGCGCCGAAAAATCCGCCGACCGCTATCATGACGGCAAAAATCCAGAGCTTTTCGCATTCGAGAAGCTCTTCCTCTTTTTTGAGAGCCTTTTCTTTCATCGTTCACCACACCGTTTCTTTTCTACAACGCATAAGTTTATCACTGCTCCCCGTCTCTGTCAAGGAACGGGAAATAGCCGCAGCATCTTGAAAAAAAGCCGTTTTCATGGTATTATTTAGGGTATTATATACCATTATAGAATGCAGTATAAAACAAGAGGAGAATAGCATGTCAAAGCTTTTGAAGTATTTGAAAAAATACAAAATTGAAAGTATTCTCGCGCCGTTTTTCAAGCTCATTGAAGTGGCGTTCGAGCTGATTGTTCCGCTGATAGTCTCAACTATAATCGACATCGGCATAGAGAACGGCGACAAGATTTATATTATCAAGCGCTGCCTGCTGCTCGGTCTGTTTGGCATACTGGGTCTTTGCAGTACGCTTGTGGCGCAGTATTTCTCGGCGAAAGCGTCAGTCGGCTTCGCTACCGATATCCGCCACGCGCTCTTCCAGCATATCGGCAAGCTCTCTTATTCCCAGCTCGATTCGCTCGGCGCGCCGACGCTTATAACCCGCCTGACGGGCGACATAAACCAGGTGCAGACCGGAACGAACCTGACCCTGCGTCTCGTCCTGCGCTCGCCGTTCGTCGTATTCGGCGCGGTGATAATGGCGTTCACGGTCGATGTAAAATCGTCGCTCGTGTTCGTCGTTGCGGTGCCCGCTCTCGCCGCGGTCGTGTTCGCGATAATGCTCGTGTGCATCCCGATGTACCGCAAGGTTCAGCAGAAACTGGACGGGCTGCTGAGCAAGACGCGCGAAAACCTGCTCGGCACCCGCGTTGTCAGAGCGTTCTGCAAAGAGGAAGAGGAATTTGCGGACTTTGACGCCAAGAACAACGCCCTGACCGAGATGCAGACGGCGGTCGGCAGGATATCCGCTTTCATGAACCCCGCAACCTTTGTGCTCATAAACCTCGCGATAATCGCGCTGATATATGTCGGCGCAATACGCGTTGATTCCGGCGCCATTTCGCGCGGCGCGGTCGTTGCGCTCTATAACTACATGTCACAGATCCTCGTTGAGCTGATAAAGCTCGCGAATCTCATAATCAGCGTCACAAAGGCGATTGCCTGCGGCAACCGAATTCAATCGGTGCTCGATATCGAGCCCGGCACCGTCCCCGGCACTGTCACCGACGGCAACGAAAACAGCGAATATTCGGTCGAGTTTGACAAGGCGTGCCTATCATATAACGGCAGCGAAGAATCGCTGCACAATATCGACCTCAAAATAAAGCGCGGCAGCTCGATAGGCGTTATCGGCTCGACCGGTTCGGGCAAAACCTCGCTCGTCAATCTTATTCCGCGATTCTACGATGTCACTGGCGGGTGTGTGCTCGTTGACGGTGTTGACGTGCGCGACTACGACACAAAGGCTCTGCGCTCGAAAATAGGCGTCGTCTCACAGAAAAAAGCCCTGTTCGCCGGCACTGTCAGGGACAATATCCGCTTCGGCAAGCAGGACGCCACAGACGAAGAAATCTGGCAGGCGCTCGAAACGGCGCAGGCAAAGCAGATGATAGAGGACAAGAGCGGACAGCTCGACTTCGTCCTCGAACAGGAGGGCAAGAATCTCTCGGGCGGTCAGCGCCAAAGAATGACTATAGCCCGCGCCCTCGTCAGAAAACCAGAGGTGCTCATCCTCGACGATGCAGCGAGCGCACTCGACTACGCCACCGGTGCGGCACTGAACAAGGCGCTGAGAAACACCGACTTTGCCCCGACCGTCATAACCGTGTCCCAGCGCGTTGCGGCGATAAGAAACGCCGATACCATAGTAGTCCTCGACGAGGGCGAGATAGTCGGCATGGGCACGAACGACGAGCTCCTGCGCTCGTGCGAAGTCTACAAAGAAATTTTCGATTCACAGCTTGAAAAGGAGGATGCGTAACCGTGAAGAACAAAACCATTTTCAAGCGAGTTATCGCGGTCATCGGCCGCTCGAAGCTTCTGCTGTTCCTTTCGCTCATCCTCTCCGTCGCAAGCGTCATTCTCTCGCTGTATATCCCCGTCCTCGCCGGACGCGCGATAGACGGAATAAAGCTGCACGGCAATGTTGATTTTGAAGTCATAAAGAAGTGCCTTTTCGGCATTCTGATCTGCGCCATAGTCGGCGGAGTGCTCCAGTGGGTGATGAACATCATCAACAACCGCATAGCCTATAACACCGTGCGCGATATACGCTCAAAGGCATTTTCGCATATGCAGACCCTGCCCGTGGCGTTCGCCGACTCCCACCCCTACGGCGATATCGTCAGCCGCATAACGGCGGACGCGGAGCAGTTTGCCGACGGACTGATTCTTGGCTTCTCTCAGCTGTTCACAGGCGTTGTCACGATAGCCGTGACGCTCGTTTTCATGCTCACTATATCGCCGCTCATCACTCTTGCGGTCGTAGTGCTGACCCCGATATCGCTGTTCACGGCGCGTTTTATAGCACGCCGTACTTATTCGATGTTCAAAAAGCAGTCCGAGACCCGCGGCGAGCAGACCGCGCTCATCAACGAGATGATACAGAATCAAAAGACCGTTCAGGCGTTTTCATATGAAGACAGAGCGGTTGAAAGATTCGACGAGAGCAATGAAAAGCTGCGCAAATATTCGCTCAAATCCATATTCTTCTCGTCGCTTACAAACCCGACGACCCGCTTTATCAACAATCTGATATACGCCGTAGTCGGGCTCATGGGCGGAATATTCGCCATCGGCGGCATGGTGACCGTCGGCGGATTCGTCAGCTTCCTCGCCTACTCGAACCAGTACACAAAGCCGTTCAACGAGATTTCCGGCGTCGTGACAGAGCTTCAGAATGCCCTCGCCTGCGCGGCAAGAATATTCGAGCTCATAGACGAAAAGCCCGAGGAGTCGGACGAAAATTGCTCGGCGCTCAGCGATCCCGAGGGAAGCGTGGAGTTCGACAATGTCCGCTTCTCATATGACAAGAGCAAGAAGCTCATCGACGGCTTCGATTTCTTTGCCCCGTCCGGCAAGACAATAGCCGTTGTCGGTCCGACAGGCTGCGGCAAGACTACGCTTATCAATCTCCTGCTCCGCTTCTACGACGTTGACGGCGGAAGCATAAAGGTTGACGGTGAGAATATAAATGACATCACACGCCACAGCCTCAGACACCATTTCGGCATGGTGCTCCAGGACACCTGGATAAAGAACGGTACAGTCCGCGAGAATATAGCGTTCGGCAAGCCCGACGCCACGGACGAAGAGATAATCGCCGCAGCCAAGGCTGCACGCGCTCACAGCTTTATAAAGCGCCTCAAAAACGGCTACGACACCGTCATCGGCGATGACGACGGACTCTCCGAGGGCGAAAGACAGCTGCTCTGCATCGCGCGCGTCATGCTCATGAAGCCGCCGATGCTAATCCTCGACGAGGCAACTTCATCGATAGACACCAGAACTGAACTGAAAGTTCAGGATGCGTTCAACACGCTCATGCAGGGGCGCACCTCGTTCGTCGTGGCGCACAGGCTCTCGACCATCCGCCACGCCGACTGTATTCTCGTTATGAAAGACGGCAAGGTCGCCGAGCAGGGCACGCACGAAGAGCTGCTCGCGAAGAACGGATTCTATACGAAGCTCTATAACAGCCAGTTTGCGCAGTGAAATATATGCCATGGAACAACGGAGAAGAAAGCCTAACAGGCTGAAAGATTACGACTATTCGCAAAACGGAGCATATTTTATCACAATTTGCATAGATGACAGAAAGCCAATATTGTCACGCATTGCCGTAGGGGCGACCGCATAATACAACAGTTCAAAGGTTCCGTAACTAAGCAAGTCAAAAAATCGATTTGGCAAAAAGGTTTTTATGACCATATAATCCGTGACGAATACGATTATCAAATCAAACGGCAATATATTGACGACAACCCGATCAAATGGGCTGAGGACGAATTGCATCAGGATTGAAAAACAGCCGAATAACCGCCGCAGTATCTTTCATTTGAAAGTTAGCGGCGGTTATTTTTTATTCGGCGTAAAATGGCGGTTCAGAGCGAAAATATAAAGCTCAATTCGACAAATATCATTTTTTAGTCTGCCTTGTTGACATCGGCAAAAAGTGTGATATAATTATAACAGCTGTTATAAAACAAGCGTTTTATAATTATTATTGGAGGACGCCATGGACTACATTCGCCTGTCACCCCAAAATCTCGAGAGCGAGCACATATGCTGCGCCATATCAAACGCCAAGGACCCGCAGGTCATTGCAAAAAAGCAGTGGCTTGCCGAAAGGCTCGGCGAGGGTCTGGTATTTTTAAAAGCCGACGCGCGCGGGAAGTGCTTTATTGAGTATATCCCCGCCGAAAACGCATGGGCGCCGATAGACGCGCCCGGCTATATGTTCATCGACTGTCTCTGGGTCTCCGGCTCTTTCAAAGGACACGGATATTCAAACGACCTGCTCAACGAATGTATCCGCGACAGCCGCGAAAAGGACAAATCGGGGCTTTGCATACTCTCGTCGGCGAAGAAGCGCGGCTTTCTTGCCGACCCGAAGTATCTGAAATATAAAGGCTTCATAAAAGCCGATTCGGCAGAGCCGTATTTCGAGCTGATGTATCTGCCGTTTGATCCGTCCGCGCCCGCTCCGCGCTTTCGTGAGCAGGCAAAGAGCGCTCAGACTGACGGCAGCGGGTTCGAGATATTTTATACAAGCCAGTGCCCGTTTACAGCGAAATATGTTCCGCTAATTGAAAACATGGCAAACGATATGAATCTTCCGCTGAGCGCCGTGCATATCTCATCGCGCGAGCAGGCTCAAAACGCGCCCTGCGCCTACACCGCATTTTCGCTGTTCTATAACGGAAAGTTCATAACGCACGAGATACCGAGCGAAAAGAAATTCGCGGCAATTTGTGAAGAGTTCGTAAAATAAAACACCGCCGGATTGACCGGCAGCGTAAAATATACTAATATAGAAAAGGGAAAAGATATCTGTCCGCTCCGGCGGACGAAAAGGAGACATTATGCTTAACATCAAAAACCTGACCAAAACCTATGGCGAGAAAAAGGCTGTTGACGACCTGACGCTGCATATCGCGCCCGGCGAGATATACGGCTTCATCGGCCACAACGGCGCGGGCAAGACCACAACGCTAAAATCCGTTGTCGGCATTTTGCAGTTCGACGAGGGCGAGATAACGATAAACGGCATCTCGATAAAAGATGACCCGCTCGCCTGCAAAAAAATCATAGCCTATATTCCCGATAATCCCGACCTCTACGAATACATGACGGGAATAAAATATCTGAACTTCATCGCTGATATTTTCGGCGTCAGCGCCGACGACCGCCGCGAGCGCATACATAAATATGCCGATATGTTCGGGCTGACCGCCGACCTCGCGCAGCCCATCTCGGCGTATTCCCACGGCATGAAGCAGAAGCTCGCGATAATCTCCGCGTGGATCCACGAGCCCAAGTTAATTATCATGGACGAGCCTTTTGTCGGTCTCGATCCCGCCGCATCGCATCTGTTAAAAGGCATGATGCGCGAGGTCTGCAACTCCGGCGGCGCAATATTCTTCTCGACCCATGTGCTCGAAGTTGCCGAAAAGCTCTGCGACAAGGTCGCGATAATAAAAAGCGGAAAGCTCATCCGCTCCGGCACAATGGAAGAGGTCAAGGGCGACTCCAGCCTTGAGAACGTGTTCCTCGAACTGGAGGGAGAAGAATGCTGAAAACACTGATAAAAAAACAGCTTCTCGAACTCAACCGCAGTTTCTTCATTGACCGCAAGACGGGCAAGGGCAAATCTGCACGCTCGGCGACGTTCTCGATAGTGCTGTTCATATTGCTCATGATTTTTGCCATCGGCGGAATGTTCTGCTATATGTCATATTCGATGCGCCCGCTGATAGCCTACGGCATGAGCTGGCTCTATTTTGCCATTATGGGCGCTACCGCCGCGCTTTTCGGCGTTTTCGGCAGCGTGTTCAACACATATTCGAGCCTCTATGACGCAAAGGACAACGACCTTCTGCTCTCGATGCCCATTCCAGTGCGCGATATCATGGCGGCGCGCCTCATCGGAGTCTATCTCATGGGGCTGATGTATTCGGGCGTTGTGGTAATCCCCGCCGTCGGCGTGTATTTCATAACCGCGCATCCCGGAATATCCGGCATAACAGCCGTTATAATGGCCGTTATGGTGACTGTTCTTGTGCTTATACTGTCGTGCATACTCGGCTGGGTCGTTGCAAAAATCGCAGTTAAATTAAAAAACAAGAGCATTATAACAGTTATAGTTTCAATAGCGTTTCTCGGCGGCTACTACTATGTCTACTTCAGGGCGAATGAGATAATCACCGGCATCGTTGCGACCAGCGCGGCTGTTGCCGCAAAGGTGCGCACGTCCGCCTATCTGCTCTATATTTTCGGCAAGGCGTTCGCGGGCGATGTTCTGCCGACAATTATAATTTCACTCATCATTCTCGCTCTGCTCGCCGCGACGTGGCTCATAATGTCGCGCACATTCTTAAAACTCGTCACGAGCAGCGGAAAGACCGCAAAGACAGTCTACAAAGAGAAGACGGTCAAGCAGCAGGGCACCGACCGCGCGCTTCTGCGCCGCGAGATAAACCACTTCCTCTCGAGCCCATCTTATATGCTCAACTGCTCGCTCGGGGCGCTGTTTATGATAGCCGTCGCTGTTTTCTCGCTGATAAAAAGCGACTGGTTTATCGGCGTTGTCACCCGAATGGATGAGGATTTGCTGGAATACGCCCCGACATTTGCGTGCTTACTTTTATGCCTGCTCTCTTCTATGAATATACTCACCGCGCCCGCGATATCCCTCGAGGGCAAGAGCCTTTGGATAGCCCGTTCGCTCCCCGTCACCTCGTGGCAGATTCTCAGAGCGAAGCTGAAGCTCCATATGCTCTTCACCGCCGTCCCCGCGCTGATATGCAGCATATGCTTCTGTATTGCCCTCAAGCCGGAGCTTCTCACCGCGGCGGTCATGATTATCCTGCCGCAGATATTCACGCTCCTATGCGCCGTTTCGGGGCTCAGAGTGAACATCAGGATGCCCAACCTCACCTGGAGCAGTGAGAGCGGAGCGGTCAAGCAGAGTCTCGGCATCATGCTCGCGATGTGCCTCGGCTGGGCGTATATCATCGTGCTCGTCGCGGTCTATCTGTTCGCGGTGCAGGTGCTGCCGAATGTATTCGCGCTGATGATCGCGACGGCGGTCATAGCAATAATAACCGTGATATCCTTTTCAAGGCTCAAGCGCAAGGGCGTAAAGAGATTTGAGACACTGTAAGCAAAATTAAATATCAGCAGCCGTGGTTCGTTGAGAATCACGGCTGCTGTTTTTTGCGCTCTGCCTGCGCCGATATGACAAACCAATAAAAAAGCGGCAGGCAAGCACAAAACCTGTCTGCCGCAATTTTATTTAATTATTTCTCAAGATTAGCCTTGAGGGTGTTGAGCTCGTCGCTCAGAGCCTTGGGAAGTCTGTCGCCGAACTTAGCGTAGAACTCCTCGATGCCCTTTGCCTCGTCCTCCCAAAGGGAGTTGTCAACACTCAGGATCTCCTTGAGCTGATCCTCACTGACCTCGTCCTCGATGCCCTCAAGGTTGATGTCCTCAGCCTTGGGTACGAAGCCGATAGCGGTCTCCTCTGCGTCGACCTTGCCCTCGCAGCGCTTGATGATCCACTCAAGCACGCGCATGTTGTCGCCGAAGCCGGGCCACAGGAAGTTGCCGTCGTCGTCCTTACGGAACCAGTTGACGTTGAAAATCTTCGGAGCCTTATCCTCGTCGAGGCCTGCGCCGATGTCAATCCAGTGCTGCCAGTAATCAGCCATGTTGTAGCCGCAGAACGGAAGCATAGCCATGGGGTCGCGGCGGACAACGCCGACTGCGCCGGCTGCTGCTGCGGTGGTCTCGGAAGCCATTATCGAGCCGACGAACACGCCGTGATTCCAGCTTCTTGACTGATAGACCAGCGGAGCGAGCTTAGCTCTTCTGCCGCCGAAGACGATAGCGGAGATCGGAACGCCTGCCGGATTCTCAAACTCGGAGCTGATGCACGGGCAGTTGACAGCGGGAGCGGTGAAGCGGCTGTTCGGATGAGCGCCTTTTTCCTCGCTCGTCTTACCGTTCCACGGTCTGCCCTGCCAGTCGATGGCGTTCTCGGGCGGATTCTTGTCGAGACCTTCCCACCAGACGGTGTTGTTGTCAAGGTTAAGCGCAACGTTTGTGAAAATGGTATTCTTTCTTGTCGCGGCAAGCGCGTTGGGATTGGACTTCTCGTTCGTGCCGGGGGCAACGCCGAAGAAACCGTTCTCGGGGTTGATAGCATAAAGTCTGCCGTCGGGACCCTTTCTGATCCAGGAGATATCGTCGCCGACGCACCAGATCTTGTAGCCCTTGTTTCTGTATCCCTCGGGCGGGATAAGCATGGCAAGGTTGGTCTTGCCACAGGCGGACGGGAATGCCGCGCAGATATATTTGACTTCGCCCTTCGGATTCTCGAGGCCGAGGATAAGCATATGCTCAGCCTGCCAGCTCTCTTTCCAGCCCTGATAGGAAGCTATACGAAGAGCAAAGCACTTCTTGCCGAGGAGGACGTTTCCGCCGTAAGCGGAGTTGACGGAGATGATGGTGTTATCCTGCGGGAACTGGCAGATATAACGCTTCTCGGGGTCGATGTCGCAGCTGCAGTGCAGTCCGCGAACCCAGTCGTTGCTGTCGCCCAGAGTATCCATAACCTTCTTGCCGATTCTCGTCATGATAGCCATGTTGAGAACGACATAGATGGAGTCAGTCAGCTCAACGCCGATCTTCGAGAACGGAGAGCCGACAGGACCCATCGAATAAGGGATAATATACATTGTTCTGCCCTTATAGCTGTCTCTGGCTATATCATAGAGCATCTTATAAGCCTCAGCGGGATCCATCCAGTTGTTGGTCGGACCTGCCTGATCAGCGCTCTCGGCGCAGATGAATGTGCGGTTCTCAACACGCGCAACATCGTTGGGCTTGGTTCTGTGAAGCAGGCATCCGGGGAGGAGATCCTCGTTGAGCTTGGTCATCTCGCCGGTCTCGCATGCCTTGGCGCGCAGAGCGTCAAGCTGCTCCTCGCTGCCGTCGATCCACATGACTTCATCGGGAGATACAAGAGCTATCTTCTCTTCGATCCAGTCGATCACTGTCTTGTTCTGTGTCAAATGTTTCATGATATTTGACTCCTTTCGTCTAATCTATTAAGAAAGGTACCATCTTTACCCAGTATGTATTATACCCCAATAAACTCGGTTTTTCAATGACGAAACTGTTAACTTTCAGACCTTTTTTGATAAAAATTTATCAATTTCATCAATAGGCATCGAAGCTCGTGCATTGAGGGTCAGCGGGGCGATGTTTCCAGCCTTGAATTCATAGTAGCCCTGGGCGCCGACCATTGCCGCATTGTCGCCGCAAAGCGACAGCTCGGGCATGAACAGCGACCATGAATGAGCCTTACAGATATCGGTCATTTCCGCTCTCAGGCACGAGTTTGCGGACACGCCGCCTGCCAGGACTATCTTGTTGAAACCGAAGTTCAGTGCCGCTTTTTCGGTGTTTTCGCGCAGGCATCTTACGACCGCCTCGATATACGACGCGCCGAGATCGGGCACGCTTATCTCCTCGCCCTTTTGCTTTGCGTTGTGGATGATATTGACAGCAGCGGTCTTGAGTCCTGAAAAACTGAAATCGTATTCGCTCCCGTCAACATGCGGACGCGGGAGCTTGTAGCTCTTCGGGTCGCCGTCCTTGGACACCCTGTCGAGGTTCACGCCGCCGGGATAATCGAGCCCCATGGCGCGCGCCGCCTTGTCCATCGCCTCGCCTGCAGCGTCGTCGCGCGTTCTGCCGATGATATGAAAATCCGTGTAGTCGCGCACCTCGATTATGTGGCTGTGACCGCCTGAGACGACGAGCGCGAGAAACGGCGGCTCAAGGTCGGGGTGAGTTATATAGTTCGCCGCGATATGCGAGCGCAAATGATGCACGGGCGCGAGCGGTTTGTTCGCGGAAAATGCGAGTCCCTTTGCAAAATTCACGCCGACTAACAGCGCGCCGATAAGCCCGGGCGCATATGTGACGGCTATCGCGTCAACGTCGCCGACATTCATCTCCGCCCTGTCGAGCGCTTCGCCGACAACGCCGGATATCGCCTCCGCATGGCGCCTTGACGCTATCTCCGGCACGACTCCGCCGTAAAGTATATGTTCCTTCACCTGCGACGCTATGACGCTTGAAATAACACGCCTGCCGTCCTCGACGACCGCCGCAGCGGTCTCGTCGCAGGAGGATTCGATTGCAAGTATCTTCATTTCGCTCACCCTCATCTGTCAAAAAACTTTGTCATTATCTCCGCATCCTCGCGCGGATCGGAATAAAAATTTTTTCTTGTTCCGACTTCTTTGAAGCCGCGTTTTTTATAGAGCGCCTTCGCCGGGTCATTTGAAGCCCTGACCTCGAGCGTTATCAGCATGCAGCCGCGTTTTGTTGCGCCGCGCTCCGCCTCTTCGAGCAGCTTTTCCGCTATCCCGCGGCGGCGGAATTTTTCGGACACGGCGACATTGGTTATATACGCCTCGCCCACTATCTCCTGCACGCCGATATATCCGGCGACGCATCCGTCGGCAACCGCGCAGAGAAAATGAGCCTGATCGTTATCAAGCTCTTCCCGAAGCGACTTCTCGCTCCACGGATGCGAAAAACATTCGCGCTCGAGCGACACGACGCCGCCTATATATTCTTCCGTCATCGGGACCGTTTCAACTTCAAAAATACCGATCAGCTCCCGCTCTTTATCTTTTCGTAAAGCTCCGGCAGCGCGCCGTTTATCTTCTTTGCGCACTCGCGGTAAACTTCGATATCGCATCCGTAAGGGTCGTCAACTCCGCCGGCGAGCACATAGAGTCTCTCGTCGGGAATCATGCGGTTGAGCATCTCATACTGCTCATCGGTCATGCAGACTATCAGGTCTGCCTTGCGCGCGATGCTGCGGGTCAGCATACGAGATTTATGCTCCGAGATATCGACTCCGTATTCGAGGGCGACCGCCTGCGCGTTGTCGCTCGCGGGGCGTCCGTCAAAGGTCGCAAGCCCCGCGCTCGAGCAGTCTATACCGCTCTCTCCTTTTTCTTCGAGCAGTTTTTTGAACATTCCCTCCGCCATCGGGCTGCGGCAGATGTTGCCCGTACAAACAAAAACCAGATTCATGTTTCCTCCGTTTTATCAGCCTTTCGCGTCATACCAGGTGCGCCCGGAATGGACATCCGCAGTGAGAGCCACGGAGAGCTTAACAGCGTTTTCCATTTCCTCTTTGAGCAGGGCGCTCACGCGCTCTTTTTCGTTCTCCGGCGCTTCGACTATCAGCTCATCGTGCACCTGCATTATCAGCTTCGCCGCCAGATTCTCGCGTTCAAGGCGTTCGTAAACTCTTATCATCGCTATCTTGATTATATCCGCCGCCGTGCCCTGAATGGGCATATTGCGCGCCACACGCTCGCCGAATGCGCGGGTGTTGGCGTTCGATGCGGTGAGCTCCGGCAGATATCTGCGCCGTGCGAACATCGTCTCGGCATAGCCGTCTTTCTTCGCCTTTTCGACCACGTCGTGCATATATTTGTCAACACCTGAATAGTGCCTGAGATAGCCTTTTATATACTCATCCGCCTCGCTGCGGCTGACTCCGATATCTTTGGCGAGCGAGAATGCGCCGATGCCGTATACTATGCCGAAATTGACCGCTTTCGCGCGGCTTCTCATTATCGGAGTGACAAGTTGCGGCGGCATATCAAATACCTCGGACGCGGTCACAGTGTGGATATCAGTGTTATCGTTGAACGCCTTTATCATGTTTCGGTCGCCCGAAATATGGGCGAGAACGCGCAGTTCTATCTGCGAATAGTCCGCGTCAACGAGCACATATCCGTCCCGCGCGACGAAGAATTTCCGCATCTCGCGCCCGAGCGAAGAGCGCACGGGGATATTCTGAAGATTCGGTTCGGTCGATGAGATTCTGCCGGTTCTCGTCTCGGTCTGATTCAGAGTCGAGCGGATGCGCCCGTCCTCGCCGATAACCTTGAGCAGTCCGTCGCAGTAGGTCGACCTGAGCTTTGAAAGCGTTCTGTATTCGAGGATATCGCGCACAGCGGGGTGTTTGTTTTCGAGCGATTCGAGCACCTGCGCGTCGGTCGAATATCCGCTTTTTGTCTTTTTTCTCGCGGGCAGCTTGAGCTTTTCAAACAGCGCTTCGCCGAGCTGCTTGGGCGAGTTCAGATTGAACTCGTAGCCAACTAGAGCGTATATCTCCTGCTCGATTTCGGCTATCCTCCCGCCGAGCTGTTTGCCAAATTCCGCGATTCCGTCGCGGTCAACGGCGAAGCCCGTCTGCTCCATTGAAGAGAGCACATGCGCGAGCGGAAGCTCGATGTCATGAAGCAGCTTCTGCTGTCCGTTTTCCTCAATTTTTTTGTCCATCGCCGCAAATAATCTTCTCAGCGACGCGGCGGCGCAGTCGTTTTCATCGCCGTTTTCAACCGGCACTGCCGCTGAATATTCGCCTGCAAGGCGCAGCGCGTCATAGGACGAGGCGGATGGGTTGAGGACATAGCCCTCAAGCTCCAGGTCACCGCACATATTCCTGCACTGAGCCGAACAGCCCTGCGCGAATGAATAGAGCGACTTTATGTCCGCCGTGTATTTTTTTATATTTTTATCTTCGAGCAGCTTTATAAAAAACGGATAAAAATTCTCATTTTCGCAGTCGCACACAAGCACTTTGTCCCCGAGATCGAAGCGGCATTTTTCGCCGTCCCAGAGAAAATAGCTCTCGCCGTCAGATTTAAGGCGCGTCATCAGCTGGCCGAAATCATCCTCGGCGCAGACCGGGACGGGCTTCTCCTCTTTTTGCGGCTCGGAGGCTGTGTTTGATATCTCGAGCCCGAGGCGGTCGATGAGCTTGAACATCTCGAGATCCGCGAGCATTCTTGTGACCTTGAAATTGTCGGGCGCTCTGAGAATATAGCTCTGCGGGTTATTGTCAATCGGGATATCGCAGTTTATCGTGCCGAGCTTTTTGCTCAAGAACGCCATGTCCTTGTCTTTTTTCAGCTTGTCCCGCACGCCGGGTTTGATATCTATCGTGTCAATATTGTCGTAGATATATTCTATCGAGCCGAAGCGGGCTATTAAATCGCCGGCGGTCTTTTCGCCGATTCCCGCAACGCCGGGGATATTGTCCGAGCTATCGCCCATAAGGGCTTTTATGTCAATGAGCTTTATCGGCTCAACGCCGTATTTTTCGCGCACTGCCTCGGGCGTGTATCTGTCGGTCACGGGTCTGCCCATCTTCGTCGCGGCGAGCAGAACATTGACGCTGTCGGACACCAATTGCAGGCTGTCTCTGTCGCCCGTGGCTATCGTGCAGACGGCGTCGCCGCTGTGGCGCGCGAGAGTGCCGAGAATATCGTCCGCCTCATATCCGGGCTTTTCAACTATCGGCACGCCCATCGCCTCAAGCAGCTCCTTGAGCACGGGCATCTGCTGCGCGAGCTCATCGGGCATACCCTTTCTTGTCGCTTTGTAGCCGCCGTACATCTCATGGCGGAAAGTCGGCTGTTTGACATCAAAAGCGACCGCCACCGCCTGCGGCTGGCACTCATCCTTGAGGCGCAGAAAAATATTCATAAAGCCGTAGATGGCGTTGGTGAATCTGCCGTCCTTCGTCGTGAGCACCTTTATGCCGTAAAACGCGCGGTTCAATATGCTGTTGCCGTCAATAACAAGAAAGTTCATGTTCAGCCTCCGAGCTTTGAGTCTAAGATACTATATTATACCACACAAGCGGCGATTTGCATACTTTTTTATATTCTTTTTCCCTTTATATAGACGCACTCGAGCTCTTTCAAATCGGACGAAAGAACAGTGAAATCGGCACGCTTGCCGACTGCTATACTGCCCGTCACATCGTCGACGCCTATCGCGCGGGCGGGATTTATCGTGCAGGATTTCACCGCCTGGCGGACGGGCACGCCGAAGCTGATTATATTCCTGAACTCAGCAAAAATATTCGTCGTGCTCGCGGCTATCGTACCGTCGGCGAGCAGAGCCTTGCCGTCTTTTACATACACTGTCGTGCCGCCGAGCTCATATTCGCCGTCGCCGAGACCCGAGGCACACATGGAGTCGCTGACCGCGACACTCCTGTCCTCGCCGAGTATTTTATAGAGCAGGGCGAGATACGCCGGGTGGATATGCATCCCGTCGCTTATCAGCTCCGCCGTGGCGTTTTCGGCTCTGAGCGCCGCGACTGCCGCGCCGGGCTTGCGGTTATATATCGGATCCATGCCGTTCAAGAGATGCGTCGTGTGGGTTATTCCGTTTTTGTAGCCGAGCTCCGCCTGCTCAAATGTCGCGGCGGTGTGCGCGGCGGACACCGTGCATATCTTCGACGCCTCGCGCGCGAATTCTATAGCTCCCGGAAGCTCGGGCGCCAGCGACACAAGTCTTATTTTGCAGATTTTATCGAGCTTTTTGAGCTCGTCTATGTCCGGCTCATGCAGATATTCGGGATTCTGCGCGCCGCGCTTTGCATATGAGAGGAACGGTCCCTCCATATTGATGCCGTGGATATATGCGCCGCACTCCTTGCCGAGATATCCCGCCGCATTCTCAAACGCCTTTTCTATCCTGTCATATGGCAGAGTCATCGACGCGGGGCAGAACGAAGTTACGCCGAAACTCGCGAGAGTCCGCGACATGGTTTCGAGCGTATCCGGCTGAGCGTCGGAGAAATCCGCTCCCCCGCAGCCGTGGATATGTATGTCGATAAAGCCGGGCAGGATAACGCATCCGGAAAGATCGTGCTCCTCCCCGCCGTTTAAATTTTCACCTATTTCAGCTATTTTGCCGTCCTCAACGCGCACATCCGCGCGGCGCAGAGCAAACTCGGAATCGAAAATATCCGCATTCTTCAGTATCATTTTATATCCCTCCGTTGCGGCAAAAGGGGCTGTTTCATATTGAATCCAATACAAAACAGCCCCTTTGTTATTGATTATATTTACGCGTTGTCCTCGATGAACTTAACAATATCGCCGACAGTTCTGACATGATCGAGAACATCGTCGGGAACTTCGAGGTTGAATTCCTCTTCGATGGACATAGAGAGATCGACAAGATCAAGGCTGTCTGCGCCGAGATCTCCGGAAATAGATGCATCCTCGGTAACAAGATGGCTGTCTATCTCGAGCTGCTCGCAAATGATTTTCTGGACTCTTTCAAAAGTTGACATTTTTATTTCTCCTTATACTATAATTTTAAAATCAACCTTTTGTTTTCGAGGAAAGCGGAATTAATTTCCGTGCCTCTTATAGTATAGATATTATTAATATTATCGCCGTTTGTCAATACTTTATCTGTAAAAATTTTATTAATTTCACAGTGTGTATTTTTCCCCGATACAAAAGGCGTGAATATAGCCGCGCCGCGGGGAAAAAATAGATTTGAAAAAAATACTTTCGGGTGATGATATGGATATATTTCTCAGCTTTCTCAAGGCGTTCGCGGTCGGAGGCGCGATGTGCGCGGTGGGCCAAATAATAATGGATCTGACAAAGCTCACACCCGGGCGCATACTCGTCTGCTTCGTCGTGACGGGAGTCGTGCTCGGCGCGGTCGGGATCTATGCTCCGCTCGCAAAATGGGCGGGCGCGGGGGCAACGGTTCCGCTGACGGGCTTCGGCTTCGCCATGGTAAAAGGTGTCAAGGAGGCTATCGCCGAAAAAGACGCGCTCGGCATCCTGACGGGTCCTCTGACCGCATCGAGCGCGGGGATAACCGCGGCGGTGCTCTGCGGTCTTATCGCGTCATTTGTTGCGAGACCAAAGGAAAAATAAGAAAAAGTCACCTGCCATACACAATAGCGTATAGCAGGTGAAATTTTTTCAAAAAATCAGTTGGCTGCGGGTGCACAGGTATCGCAGCAGGAGCAGGAGACATAATTCTCCGGCTCGTCGGCAGCAGCCTTCTTCTTGTCTATGATCTTCTTGACGGCAAACGCTATACCGACAACAGCGGCGGCAACAGCGATGATGATAGCGACGATCTTGATTATCTTCTTGGCCTTGTCCATGGTCTCACCTCCTGTTTGATTCTTATCGATTATGATTATACGCCAAACGCAGACAAAAGTCAAACCATACGATAAAAATTTACAAACGGATATTATGCCGCATCAAAAAGAAAAATCGCGAAAAGAGTAAAATAAAAAAATTAACGGTCATGGCAAAAGCCAGAACCGTTAATCGTTTGTTTGCAATCTTACGCCTCGTTGAGAAGCTTTGCAAGAGCGGACTTCTTGCGAGCAGCATTGTTCTTATGAATAAGGCCCTTGGCGGCTGCCTGATCGACCTTCTTTATAGCTGCGGTGACAACTTCCTTCTTATCTGCCGCGTTGGTCTCAGCAGCAGTGTGAGCCTTCTTTATGGCAGTCTTAAGGGCTGAATTGCGGGACTTGTTGCGGGCGGCCTTTGTCTTGTTGACGATGACACGCTTCTTAGCTGACTTGATATTAGGCATTTTTGCACCTCCTTCATCATACAGTTAATAATCTTATCATAGACTTTGCCAAAATGCAAGAGAAAAAGAAAAAATTTTTGCCTTTCGCACCCCTGCGAAAGCGAAACGGAGACGAAAAAATGAACTTCAGAACAGACCTTGCGCTCGAAGTGCGCGAAAATCTCGAGGGCAGCAGAATCGACGGCGTGGAATGCACGAGCTTTGAAAGCGCGGGCGCGGAAATAACCCGTTTGCGGGTCACGGACAGGCGCGGCGAAGAAATATTGGGCAAGCCGCGCGGAGAATATATAACCGTGCAGTCGCAGTCGTTTGCGCGCTCCTCGCGCATAAGCGACGAGCTTATAGATGCCGTGGCGCAGGAGCTCTCTCGCCTGCTCCCGTCCGAGGGCACGGTGCTCGCCGCGGGGCTCGGCAACACGAATATAACCCCCGATGCGCTCGGCCCCAAATTTATCGGCGGCGTGTTTGTCACAAGACACCTAAAGCGCGAGCTATGCGAGCAGCTGGGGCTCGGCAGGCTGCGCCCGGTCGCGGCGATAGCACCCGGAGTGCTCGGTCAGACAGGAGTCGAAACAGGCGAGCTGCTGCTCGGCGCGGTGAATGTGATAAAGCCCTGCGCCGTGATAGTCGTCGATGCACTCGCCGCGCGCAAGCTCGGCAGGCTCGGGAGCACAGTTCAGATATCCGACAGCGGAATAATCCCAGGCTCTGGTGTCGGCAATTCCCGCGCCGAGATAAGCCGAAAAACGCTCGGCGTCCCGGTCATATCCGTGGGCGTTCCGACGGTCGTTGATGCGCACACGCTCGCCCGTGATGTGTCGGGCAATAACACAAATGAACCTGCCGAGGACGCAAAAATGATGGTCACACCGAAAGAGATAGACCTGCTTATCGAGCGCTGTTCGGGGCTACTCTCGCTCGCGGTGAATCGCGCTTTGCAGCCGGAGCTGAGCATAAAAGACCTCATCGAGCTGACAAGTTGACAAATTCGCCTGAAATTGTTACAGAAATGTTACAATTTAATCTTTCTTTGTAACCATTTTGTATTCAACTGTAATCGTTTTGTGGTGGCTTTAGCCCCATGTTCGGTATATACTATGTATCGTAGGAAAGAGAAACTACGAAACGGTTAAGGAGGACAACAAAATGGTATTACAAGCATTAGGAATCATCTTGGTATTGGCAGTCGTCATGTCAGTGGCGGCAGTAAGCAGTTCGACCTCCGGCAGAACTGAACCGTAAAAGTGTTCTGAACGGATAAAAAAACAAAACAACTTCTCGATTGCCGCCGCTTGTGCGGGCGACGGCAAATCAGTTCCCCATCACCCCCAGAGCTTCCGGTGCTCTGGGGGTTTCCCATTTTTATGTGATTTCTAAGCAGTGCAATTCGTAATATCAGCGATAGCCGAGACAGAATCGTGGCAATTTTGAAATGTCGATAACTTGCCCTTACCTTTGCGACCCACCACAATCAAATAATATCTCCTTTTCGCGTTTCGGCATTTTCTTTTTATTTGAAAAAGAAAACGCCTGCAAAAGAAAAGCAAACTCAGGGCTCCGCCCCGAGACCCCGGCAACGCCACGCCGCAGTACATAGCTCGCGGCTCTCAATTAGTTGCTCGGCACATTCGCGCGCAAACGCGCCGGAGCTTGAACGAGTGCGCGCTCGTGCGTCTTGCTGCGCAAGCCGTTCCCTCGCTCCTCTAAGAGAGCTTTCAAACACTGCGACGCGGCTATTGGAAGTCCGATTATAAAATTCAATTGTGGCGTGTATTTTCAATCTGCAAATACTGAGAAATTGAATTTAACAAAGCTTACATACAAACACGAAAAGAGCCGCCATATTGGCGGCTCTCGTCTTTTTTGATTTTACTCTGCGTCGTCGGCGTTTTCCCAGTTGTGCCAGACGTTCTGAACGTCGTCGTTATCCTCGAACATCTCGAGCATCTTGCTCATGTTCTTGATATCGTCCTCATTTTCGAGTCTGGTGTAGCTCGAGGGAACATACTCGACCTCTGCGGAGAGGAAGGTGTAGCCCTTCTTCTCGAGATCCTCGCATATTGCGGAGAAATCGTTGGGCTCGGTGCGGATATCATAAACGCCGTCGTCGGTCAGGAAGTCGATAGCTCCTGCCTCAAGCGCATCTTCCATCAGCTTCTCCTCGTCGATATCGTCGTCCTTTTCGATAACGATAACGCCCTGCTTCGAGAACATGAACGAGACGCAGCCGCTCTGACCCATGTTGCCGCCGAATTTGTCGAAATAATGGCGCATATCGCCCGCAGTTCTGTTGCGGTTGTCGGTAAGGGTCTCAACTATAACGGCGATACCCGACGGGCCGTAGCCCTCGTACATGATCTCCTCGTAGTTGTCCGCATTGCCGTCGCCGGCAGCTTTCTTAATAATACGGTCTATGTTGTCGTTGGGAACGTTGTTCGCCTTAGCCTTGGAAATGATATCCTTGAGCTTCGAGTTCGACGCCGGATCGGGGCCGCCCTCACGCACCGCAACGGCTATCTCGCGGCCGATCTTCGTGAAGATCTTCGCGCGCTGGTTATCCGTTTTTTCTTTCTTTCTCTTGATCGTACTCCATTTTGAATGTCCTGACATATAAGCCGCGCCCCGGGCGCGTCCCTCCTTTGACTATCTGATAAAGCTTGTTTCTAACGGTTAATTATACAATAAAAGCTCGCAGTCTGTCAAGTGCTGCGCCTTTATTTGACTATCGCATCGACTATCCTCTCGGCGCTTTTGTCGTCGAGGACGTCAAAATTGAAGTTTTTGAACTTCTCCTGCCTGTCTTTTCCGAAATCGCCGCCTGATATCACATCGAGCAGTTCGTCAAAAGTTTTTGCCGTTCTGCCGGGCACATAGTCTTCATAATCGAAGAAGAACGAGCGCTCGCGCTCATATTCCTCGAGGTCGAATGCATAGAAAAGACACGGCTTTCCGAGCAGAACGAAGTCCATGCATATTGAAGAATAGTCGGTTATCAGCAGGTCGCATATCTGAACGAGCTCGCCGACATCCGGATATCCCGTCATGTCTATCGCGCTCTCGCCCGCCTCAACTTCGCCCGTGTGAACCTGCGGATGCAGGCGGATGAGCAGAACATATTCATCAGAAAAACGCTCCGCAAATTTCTTCGCGTTGAAATTTTTCATTATCTCGCCGTCGCGCTTCGGGTCATCGCGGAATGTCGGAGCATAGAGCGCGAGCTTTTTGCCCCTGCACTGCGGATATTTTTCGTCAAACTCCGCTCTGAGCTTTTCGGTGTCAGAGGGCAAGAAGAATCTGTCCGTGCGCGCGCTTCCCAAGGGCAGCACACGCTCCTCGGGCAGGCCGAACGCCTTGGCATAATACGGCACGACATTTTTTGACGAGCAGACCGCGTGGGTATATCGCTTGCAGCAGCGCTTTTCAAGCTCCTCAATCTCCGGCGGAAGCGCCGAGCAGAGCCCGAATCGCTTGAACACGCCCTCGGCGTGCCAGAGCTGGACAACTTTTGTCTCCGGGCTGAAATTTATATAGGCGAGGGGCATAAAATTGTCGTTCAAAAAGACATACTGCGCTGTTGCAAGGCGGTATGAGCTGACGAAAAAGAACCTGAATGCGCCTTTTATGAGCTTCGCCGGGTTCTTTGAAAGCTCGATGTCGCGGCGGGTGATGAGCTTTATATCATAGCCTCCGCGCCTCTCAAGCTCCGCCTTAACCGCGCCGAGCGAATCGTTGAAATCCGCGTTGTGCGGAGATACCAAAGCCACCCTTCCCCTTTTGACAGGGAAAAGGCGGCATATTCTGAATATCACTGCGTAAATAGTATAAAACAGCTTTTTCATTATTTATCCCAATCGATGACGGTCTTGCCGAAGTTTCTCATATAGTCGGCGTTGAACGCCTTGTGGATATCCGGGATATCGCGAACCTTGAACTCATCGCCGATAAGATTCTCAAGATAGTGTCCGACCTCCGGATGCTCTGCGAAAATCTGCATCGTGCGCAGGAAATCTTTCCTGCCGCTGCGCGAAGAGCCGAAGAGATTGAGACCTTTTTCAAGCACCATTCTCGTGTTGATATCGACGAAGTTCTCGCTGACGCCCATGAGCGAAATGCTGCCCTCGGGCTCAATGAGGTCTATCATCTGATTTATCGCGGGTCTTGAGCCGGGGCCGCCGACGCACTCGAACGCGTGGTCGATGCTGACTCCCTCAGGCACCGCGTCAACATGGAATGTCTCTTTTGCAAAGGTGAAGAAATTGAGCTTGTCCTCAACCGTGCCGAAGATATAGAGCTCGGCGTTCGGATAGAGATAGTGCAGCATCAATGCGGTTATAAATCCGACATTTCCGTCGCCCCAGATGCCGATTCTGCGGCGGTTGGAATTCGCGAACTTCTCGAAACGCGAGATGGACTGCACGCTGACGCTGACAAGCTCCGAGAACGAAGCGACGCGCATATCGAAGCCCTCGGGCACCTTGACAAGGCGGTCGTGGGGCATCTGGATATAGTCGCGCATGAAGCCGTCATATCCGCTCGAGCAGAAGTGGCTCGAACGCAGATAGTTCTCGGCGATGACCGGGTCGGTCTCGGTGGGTGTATTGGGTATCGGAATGAGCATTTCGCCGACCGAAAACACGCCGCTCGGGTCATATATTACTTCGGCGACACACTCATGGATAAGAGCCATGGGCAGCTTCTTCATGAGCACGGCGCGGTTGCGCAGACCCTGATAGTAGCGCTGATCCGCCTTGCATATCGACATCTTGACGGGGCGGAGAATGACCTCGTTCTTCGAGAGGTCTATCTCCTTGTACGCCGTGTCAATGAGCTTGGGCGCTATAAGCTGATATACTTCATTTATCATTGTTCACAACCCCCAGAAGTGCGTTTGCAACTTTGAGATCATAGGTGTAGGTTATCTTGATGTTGAACACTTCGCCGTCGACGATGCGGACGGGCTTGTTCTTTATTGTATAGATCTTGCACGCATCGGTCAGCGTGTTCTTCTCGTCCTCGGTGAGGCTGTTGAGAACGCTCTCAAGCTCCTTTATTCTGAAGGACTGCGGAGTCTGACCCTGATACAGCTCGCTTCTGGTCGGAATGCTGCTGACATTTTCGCTGTCCTCGCTGCGGACTATTGTATCCGTTGCGGGAATAACAGTGTCGCACGCGCCGTATTTCTTCGCAGCCTCGATATTTTCGTCAATTATTCTGTGGGTGACAAACGGACGGACTGCGTCGTGGGTAACAATAACGCTGTCATCGTCAATGGCGAAATTCTCGTTGATGAACTTGAGCGCGTTTTCGAGCGTGCCGTTTCTTGTTGAGCCGCCCTCAACGACATTTATCTTCTCTGCGATAGCCTCGCCGAGATATTTCTTCACGAGATCCTTCGTGTGGGCTATCCATGCCTTGGGGCAGAGGACTATTATGCGGTCGATTCCGGGATTGACGACAAACTTCTCTATCGTGTGGACTATTATCGGCTTTGAGCCGAGCTGGAGATACTGCTTGGGCATATCTGCGCTGCCCATTCTGCTGCCGATACCGCCGGCAAAAATCGCTCCTATGACCATCTGAAAAACACCCTTTCTTATTTTATTCCCTTGACCATACGGTCGTAGATATCACAGACCTCCTGGCTCGTTCCGGAAGCTATCATCTTGCCGTGATCGAGGATTATGGCCTTGTTGCAGAGTCTGCGCACCTGTTCTGTCGAGTGCGAGACGAAGAGCACTGTTACATTGTTTTCAAACATCGACATGACGCGTTTCTCGCTCTTGGCTCTGAAACGGGCGTCGCCGACAGAGAGCACCTCGTCGAGAATAAGCACCTGCGGATCGACCGCAGTAGCTATCGCGAAGCCAAGACGCGCACGCATACCGGAGGAATAGTTCTTGACCGGGACATGCATGAAGTCTTTGAGCTCGGCGAATTCGACTATCTCATCATAGCGCTCCTCGATGTATTTTCTCGAATAGCCCATCGTTGCGCCGTAGAGATAGACATTCTCCTTGCCGGTGTAGTTCATGTCAAAGCCCGCGCCGAGTTCAAGCAGAGGGGCAATAACGCCCTTTGTCGTGACCGTGCCCTTGGTGGGCTTGAGAACGCCTGCGACAGTCTTGAGCAGTGTACTCTTGCCGGCTCCGTTGAAGCCGAGAACACCGAGGCGTTCGCCCTTTTCAATCTGGAAATTGACATCGGTCAGCGCCCAGAAATCGTCATACTTGAGCTTGCGGGTGACGAGCTTTATGAAATATTCTTTTAGATTGTCTACCTTTTCCTGATTCTGAATGAATCTGATGCTGACGTGATTTACATCAACCATTACGTTGCCCATAATTACGCCCTCCCATCAGATGTGCAGGATGAAATCATCCTGCTTCTTGTAGAACACCAACACGCCTATGAGCAGCATCGCAATGCTGAAGACGGCGGAGTAGATTATATGATTCGGATTCATCGCCCTGCCGAAAAGCACGCAGTCCCTGAACATCGAGACTATCGAATAGAGCGGGTTCGCCATGAGCGCATACTGTGCATACCTGTTGGTTATATGCAGGGTCTCGACATTGTAGAATATGGGAGTCGCATAGAACAGCAGCATGCAGAAAACTTCGTACATATACTCGACATCCTTGAAGAAAACCTCCATGGTGCAAAGTATCATTCCGACGCCGACGCACAGCACAAAGAGGATGAGTATCGGCACGAAGGAGAGCAGGATATACGGAGTCAGGCGCATGGCGGTGTCGGTGAATATCATGTAATACGCCATAACGACCGCAAGCACAAGAAGCGAAATCAAAAACGTTATGAAGTTCGACGCGACATTCGCCATGGGGTATATGTACTTGGGCACATACACCTTCTTTATGACCGATGCGCTGTTTCTTATCGAGCGCATGGCGCGCTTGGTCGCCTGGGAATAGAACTCATAGAGCAGACGGCCGCAGAGCAAATATACGGGATAGTTGAGAACCTTCGACTCATCGCGTCCGAAGATATTTCCGAAGATGAACGCGAGCACGATCATCGTCAGAAGCGGCTGAAGAAATGTCCAGAACATACCGAGAACCGAGTTCCTGTACTGGAGCTTAATGTTCTTGCGAACGATCTCGGTGAAAAGGAAACGGTACTTATAAAAATTCTTGAAGTATTTCTTCATCCGGATCACCTCCACTTTTTCATATAGTAGAACATCGAGCGGATATGGACGAGCAGGAGCTTGAAGTTGTGTTTCGACTCCCTCTCCCATTCGTGATAGACGACAACCGACGGATCAAACACGACGCGGGCATATTTGCGCACGGTGCGGGTTATGTCGCTGTCCTCAAAATAGAGGAAATATCCCTCGTCAAAGCCGCCGATTTTGCGAAACAGCTCCGTTCTTATCATGAAGAAACATCCGGAGGCGTTCTCAATGTCAAAGGGCTTTGTGTAGTCCTCGTCGAGCATTGCGTATTCGCGCAGGAGCCTGCCCGGCTTCTCTTCGTTGCGCAGGCGGCTGGCAAAAAGATATTTTATCTTCGGGTCGCGCTTGCCGAGGATCTGCATACGCCCGTCTGGGAAACAGATTTTCGGGGCGAGCATACCTATATCCTCATGCTCTTCGAGATAGTCCGCAAGGGCGGATATCGCGTCGTTCTTTACTGTAATATCCGGATTTATGACGACATGATATTTTGAATCAAGCCTGTCCATCACCAGATTATGACCCGCTCCGAAGCCGGTGTTTCCGGCGTTGCGGATAAGCTCCAGCTGCGGGTAGTTCTGCTCGATAAATTCCGGAGTGCCGTCGGTTGAGGAATTGTCCACAACATAGAGCTTGAAATCGGCACGGGTGAACTCGAGCAGAGAATCAAGGGTCTTTTTGATGGAATGCATATTGTTGTGCGTCACTATGCACCCCGTGACCTTATATTTTCCCAATTTCACACCTCTTTAAAGTGCTGACTTATCACGGTCAGCGTCAGTCTGCGTTTTTGTATCGCAGTATATCTCCCGCCATCTGAATACGCCAGGATATCTTCTGCGCGGCGGTGGTCTTGCCTCCTGTCACATTGCCGCCGTGGCAGCGATGCTTGATAAGAGGCTCGTATATGAACTCTACCTTGCCTTTTAGCTCGGCGTTGAGTCCTATCCACCAGTCATGCATGGCGAGATCTTTGGGGAACGGCATAAACGCAGGCTCGAAATCGCGCCTGAACGCCATGCAGCAGCCCATATATGAATTCTTCAGAAAGTTTCTGACAAATCCCCTCTTCGAGCCGTTGAGGCTGAAGAAAGATTCGTCGGTGACGTTCAGTTCCCCGTCCGTCATCATTGCGTCATGCAGCACGACGTCTGCGCCGTTTTCAATCGCTTTCATGACGCGCTCAACCTTGTTCGGGAGCCAGACATCGTCCTGATCGCACAGGAAGATTACATCCCCCGAACAGTTGAGAATAGCGTTTTCAAAATTTCTGCATACGCCCTCGCCCGTGCCTTCGACATATCTGACGCGCCCGTCGTATGCCGAATAGAATTCGACCGCCGTGCGGGTCTTGCCCGCGGGGTTATCGTCGCTGACGACTATCTCGTCGTCCCTGCCGAGCTGAGGAAGTATGGATTCGATCTGTTCTCCTATATATTTCTCGCCGTTATATGCGGCAAGAGCAACCGATATTTTCATATATCAATAGAGCTTTGCGCCCGCAGGGATGCGGCCGGAGACCATAAGAAGATTGAGCTTCTCTTCGCCCTCCTCCGAATGTACGGCGCTCAGGAGCATTCCGCACGAATCGATGCCCATCATCGCTCTGGGCGGCAGGTTGGTTATGGCTATAAGCGTCTTGCCGACAAGCTCTTCTGGCTCATAATAGGCATGAATACCGCTTAAAATAATGCGGTCGGTGCCCGTGCCGTCGTCGAGGACGAACTTGAGCAGCTTCTTGCTCTTGGGCACTGCGGTGCATTCTTTGACCTTAACGGCTCTGAAATCGGACTTGCTGAAAGTCTCAAAATCAACAAAATCCTTGAAGAGAGGCTCTATCTCGACCTTTGAGAAGTCTATGGTCTCGGGAGTCTCCTCCTCTTTTTCCTCTTCGACAACCGCGGTCTTCTTGGACGCATCGCCGTCAAGCGACTTCATCGTCGGGAAGAGCAGAACGTCGCGGATTGAGTAGCTGTCGGTCAGGAGCATGGCAAAGCGGTCGATACCGATGCCGATGCCGCCTGTCGGGGGCATACCGTATTCGAGAGCCATGAGGAAGTCCTCGTCGGTGTGGTTCGCCTCATCGTCGCCGGCGGCAAACAGCTCCTCCTGAGCCTCAAAGCGGCCGCGCTGGTCGATAGGATCGTTGAGCTCGGAGAAGGCGTTCGCCATCTCGCGGCAGGTTATGAACAGCTCGAAACGCTCCGTGTAGTTCGGATCGTCGGGCTTTCTCTTTGCAAGCGGGGAAATCTCGACCGGGTGCTCCGTGATGAAGGTCGGCTGAACGAGCTTGTCCTCAACATATTCCTCGAAGAAGAGGTTGAGCAGGTCGCCCTTCTTGTGTCTCTCTTCAAATTCGATGCCGCGCTCCTTGGCGAGCGAACGGGCAGTTTCAAGATCGATCTCAGCGAAGTCGACGCCGGCATATTTCTTGACCGCCTCGACCATCGTCATGCGGGCAAAGGGCTTGGAGAGGTCAATTTCCACGCCGTCATAGGTGACGACGGCAGTGCCGAGAACCTTGAGAGCAACGGTTCTGTAGAGCTCTTCGACAAGGTCCATCATGCCGTGGAAATCGGTATACGCCTGATATATCTCAAGGAGCGTGAACTCGGGATTGTGGCGCACGTCGAGACCCTCGTTGCGGAAAACTCTGCCCATCTCGTAGACTCGCTCAAGTCCGCCGACTATAAGGCGCTTGAGATAGAGTTCAAGGGAAATGCGCAGGTTGAGATCCTCATTGAGGGCGTTGTGATGGGTCACAAACGGACGTGCGGCAGCGCCGCCCGCATTCTGAACAAGAATGGGCGTCTCGACTTCGATGAAATCCTTGGAATCGAGATAGTTTCTTATCTCGCGGATTATCAGGCTTCTCTTTATAAATGTATCCTTGACGTCGGGGTTGACTATGAGGTCAAGGTAGCGGCGGCGATAGCGGGTGTCCGTATCGCGCAGACCGTGAAACTTTTCGGGCAGCGGAAGCAGCGACTTCGTCAGCAGGCGAAGCGCGGTTGCGTGGATGGATATCTCGCCCCTGCGGGTCTTGAACACCGTGCCGCGCACTTCAAGGATATCGCCGATATCCCACTTCTTGAACTTTGCAAATGTATCCTCGCCGACATCGTTTATGCGCACATAGACCTGAATGCGGCCCGAGCGGTCACGGATATCGATGAAGTTCGCCTTGCCCATATCGCGTCTTGACATCATTCGTCCGCATATGGAGACCTCTTTGCCCTCCATCGCTTCGAAATTGTCAACTATCTCCTGTGCATGGGCGGACTGATCCGCTGTTGTTATCTTGAACGGATCCTCCCCTGCGGCGCAAAGCTCGTTGAGCTTGTCCAGGCGGATCTGACGCAGGGCGTTTATGTCCTCCTGAGCCTCTTCGCTCTCGGCGGAGACGGGGTTGGTGTTTATCTCATCCGGCATTTTTTTCACTCCTTGGATTTATGTGAACTGTGCTTTTTTTACTTTGACTTTGCGATGCTGAGAATCTTGAGCTGAAGAATCTTTCCGGTCGGCAGCGGAACATCGACTACATCACCCTTGCGGTTGCCGATAAGCGACTTGCCTATGGGCGACTGGTCGGAGATTATGCCCTGAGAGGGGTTCGACTCGCTGGGTCCGAGGATAGTATACTCGCTCTTCTTGCCGGTCTCGACATTCTCGACCTTGACCTTTGAGCCGGGATGAACCACGCCCGCATTCAGATTGTCCTCATCGAGGATATTCGCGTTGCGGATGTCGTTTTCAAGGCGGGCGATTTTAGCTTCGAGCTTTGCCTGCTCGTTCATCGCCTCATCATACTCGGAGTTTTCGGAAAGGTCGCCGAAAGAACGCGCAACTTTGATGCGCTCGGCTATCTCATCTCTGCCGGTGGTTTTGAGCTGTTCGAGCTCCTTGACCTTGGCATCGTAGCTCTCTCTTGTCAATACGATCTGCTTTTCCATTTTAAGGCCATCCTTCTTCCTTAAATTTTAAAAATTGATACACTAAGGCCTTTTCAGGCACTTATCCACAATATTGTTATTATATTCATTTTATCGCCTGTTGTCAATAGTTTACGGCGCCGCCGAGAGCCTTATAAGCTCCGACGCGGCGCGCAGAGAAAGCGGTTTTCCGCCGTGATATATTTCGGAAAAACAAAGCTGCGCGAGCGAGTGGATTCGGCTTATAAGATAAAGCGCACCCGCGAATTCAAGCGAGTCCGCGCCCGTCGGCATGAGACGCGCATATGCGCTCGGGAGCGTTATTTTTCCCGCCGTAAAAACTTCGCCGCCGCAGACAAACTTTTCGGGCGACGAATCGAGGTCGATGACTGCATCCGCACTGTCGCTGATTCCGTCGAGAACCGCCGCGCCGAATTCGTCCATGGCGTTTTCTATCGGGCGCGAATACCCGTCCGGGCACGAAGTCGCGACGCGGATATCCGAAAACAGCGGCACTGCAATGCCGAGCCTCTGGGCAGCGGAGGCGTTTTTGTCTTTTATCAGCAGCTCGCCGCGCACTCCGCACCCGCAGGACGAGCGCAATATAGAGCACGCAGTGTTGAAGAAAACGAGCTTTCTGTAATCGGAGAGATCGGGCTCGTCTATCCCGCCGCCGGGCGCTATATCTTCAGGCAGAAGCATTGTGCCCGAACATCTGCCAGCCGCTTCGCATATCGCCGCGCGGTTTATTTTTCCGCGCCGCCTGGCTGAAATTATCTCGCGAAACGGCAGACCGCCGTATACGCGCACATCGCGCACCTGCGGAGCCCTAAACAGCCGCCTTCGCCTGAAAAAGCCGGCATCGTCAGCAATAACGAGAACCGAAAACATACTATCACCGCCGAAAATATCCTTCTCAAAGATATTATATGCCGCGAAGCGATGAAAATAGACAAAAAGAAAAAGCAGGCCTAAGCCTGCTTATCTCTATTAAAATGATATTACTCGGCGAAGCCGGACTCAACAAGCTTCACGAGCTCATCAACAGCCTGCTCCTCGTCGGGACCACCTGCGATGATGCGGATCTGGGTGTTGCCCATGATGCCGAGGGAAAGCACGCCGAGAAGGCTCTTGGCGTTGACTCTGCGCTCGTCCTTTTCCACCCAGATGGAAGACTTGAACTCGTTAGCCTTCTGAATGAAAAAAGTTGCCGGACGTGCATGAAGTCCTACCTGATTCTGTACCATAACATCTTTAACATACATAATATATAATCTCCCACACACAAATTCAAATTTTATTCTACTGCTTATATATTATATCATAAAACTTGTCCCCGTCAACAATTTACTTGCGACTTTCGCCCTCAAAGGCGATAATTCGTTGCCTGTTCCAAAGTTAAAAATTCGGGCGGGGGCTTTGTTGTGTATTTTGACCATACAAGGCACATCTTTTTAATGCAGGTTGCACATTAAATTATTGCCTCGAAAATCAGTCCTCACTCTTCAAAGACGAGAGAAACGCTCGGTCTTTTCGGCTCAGCTCCGCTTTTTCGAGCATATCGGGTCTGCGGCGGTAGGTGCGCTCAAGGCTCTGTTCCCTGCGCCACTTCTCGATGTTCGCATGGTGACCCGAGAGCAGAACGGGCGGCACCTCTTTGCCGTGCCATTCGACAGGGCGGGTGTACTGAGGATATTCGAGCAGGGACGAAAAATGGCTCTCGAGCTCGAATGCATCTTCGTTAGCGAGCACACCGGGGAGCATACGCGCGACGGCATCCGCAAGCATAAGCGCGGGCAGCTCGCCGCCCGTCACCACGAAATCGCCAATCGAAATTTCCTCGTCGACTATCTCTTCTATAACGCGTTCGTCAATTCCCTCATAGTGACCGCACAGCAGAGCGATATTGTCGAGCTTCGACAGCTCGACCACGCGCTTTTGGGTCAGCGTCTTTCCCTGCGGGGTCAGATATATGAGATGCGGGCGCGTGCCCGTGTCGCGGCAAAGGGACTCGTAGCAGTCATATATCGGCTGCACCTGCATTATCATGCCCGTCCCGCCGCCGTAGGGCGAATCGTCGACGCGGTTGTGCTTGTCGAGCGTATAGTCGCGGATGTTGCGGCAGTTTATTTCAACGCAGCCGCGCTCGCGTGCTCTGCCTATGACGCTCTCCCTGAGCACCTCACAGCACATCTCCGGGAAGAGGGTAAGAATATCAATCCTCATCTGAAAACAGCCCTTTCAGCGGTGTTATCAGGACAATTCCGTTCTCTACATCGACGCTCGAGACAACATCGGGAATTGCGGGGATAAGAGTCTCGGTGCCGTTGTCATCCGTTATGTGCCAGACATCGTTTGCGCCGGTCTGGCTGACATCGGTAACGGTTCCGTAGACTTTTCCGCTATTTGCGTCCTCGGCGCGGCAGCCGATGAGCTCGGCTATGAACCAGTCGCCTTTCTCGAGATGCGCGTCGCTGCGGCGCATATAGAGCACCTTGCCTCTGAGCGAGGCCGCCTTTTCGACCGTGTCGCAGCCGTCGAGGCGCAGCAGCGCAATATTCCCGTGGGGGCGAGCGCAAACAACGCCCACGCTTTTTTCACCGTGTGCGTCGTAGTAGAGCGTTTTGAACTTTTTGAAGAATTCGGGCGAATCGCACCACGGCTGAACGCGCAGTTCCCCGCGCACGCCGTGGGTGCCGACTATCTGCCCTATTTCAAGATAGTCCTTTATCATCAGTCTATCTCAACTGCGACCTTCTCATCGCAGCGCGTTGCGGCAGCGCGCATAACAGTGCGGATAGCCTTGGCTATTCTGCCCTGCTTGCCGATAACTCTGCCCATGTCATTCTCGCTGACGTGGAGATGATAGACGGTAACGCCCTCATCATCCGGCTCGTCAACGGTGACGGTAACTGCATCGGGCTCTTCAACGAGACCCTGAGCGATGGATATAAGTAAATCCTTCATTTCGATGTTCCTTTCATAGAAAAACAAAACTCCCCGCAGACTGCCGAGAGCCATGTTTTACGCTGAGCGTTATCAGTCGATGACGCCGCTCTTCTTGAGGATATCCTTAACGGTATCGGTGGGCTGAGCGCCGTTGGCGATCCACTGCTTTGCCTTGTCTGCGTCGATCTTCACATCAGCGGGAGTCTTGAGCGGATCATAGGTGCCGATCTCCTCGATGAATCTGCCGTCACGGGGATATCTCGAATCTGCAACGACTATTCTGTAGAAGGGGTTCTTCTTTGCGCCCATGCGGCGAAGTCTGATTTTAACTGCCATAATGATTGTACCTCCAAAAGTAATACAAAATTAATATATAATGTAAACCCTAAGGCTGACCTATAGGATAACATCCATTTTTACATTCCGAGCTTGCTCGGGTCGAAGCCCATACGGCGCATCTTTTTCTTTGAGCCCTTGCCGTTGAACTGCTTGAAGAGCTTCTGCATCTGCTTGTGCTGGTTGAGAAGCCTGTTGACATCCTCGACCTTCTGTCCGCTGCCCGCAGCGATACGCCTTTTGCGGGAGGGGTTGATTATGTCGGGATTCTCGCGCTCCTTCGGGGTCATCGAGCGGATGAGCGCCTGGAGACGGTCGAACTGCTTCTCGTCAACGTCCACGCCCTGGAGCTTCTTGCCCATACCCGGGAGCATTGCGAGCGTGTCCTGAATCGAGCCCATCTTGCGAAGCTGGGTTATCTGATCGAGCAGGTCGTTGAGGTCGAACTTGTTCTTTCTTATCTTCTCCTCGAGCTCCGCCGCCTTTTTCTCGTCAATAGCGGTCTCCGCCTTTTCGATAAGCGAGAGGACATCGCCCATGCCGAGGATTCTCGAAGCCATGCGGTCGGGGTGGAAGGTGTCGAGATCGCCGAGCTTTTCGCCGACGCCGACGAACTTTATCGGCTTGCCCGTGACAGCGCGCGCGGAGAGTGCAGCACCGCCTCTGGTGTCGCCGTCGAGCTTTGTCAGGATAAGTCCGTCAATGCCGAGCGTCTCGTTGAAAGTCGAGGCGACATTGACCGCATCCTGACCGGTCATCGCGTCGACCACGAGGAGGATCTCGTGCGGGCGGACTTCCGACTTGATGCGCTTGAGCTCATCCATGAGCTGCTCATCTATATGCAAGCGGCCTGCGGTATCGATGATGACATAGTCGTTGCCCTCGTCCCTTGCAAGCGCGACCGCCTGTTTGGCTGTTTCAACCGGATCCTGCGTACCCTTTTCAAAGACCGGCACGCCGACCTTTTCGCCGAGCACCTGAAGCTGTTTGATAGCCGCGGGACGATAGATATCGCACGCGACGAGCATCGGTCTGCTGCCGCGGTTCTTGAGCATGAGCGCAAGCTTTGCGCAGTGCGTCGTTTTACCTGCGCCCTGAAGACCGCAGAGCATTATCACTGTCGGCGGATGCGGAGCAGTCGCAAGGCGGGTCTTCGTGCCGCCCATGAGGTCGATAAGCTCTTCGTTGACTATCTTTATGACCATCTGCGCGGGAGTAAGGCTCTCCATAACATCCGCGCCGATAGCTCTCTCGGTGACCTTGGCGGTGAAATCCTTGGCTACCTTGTAGCTGACGTCCGCCTCAAGCAGAGCCATACGCACGTCGCGCATCGCCGCGCGGACATCCGCCTCGTTGAGACTGCCCTTGCTTTTAAGACGCTTGAACGCCGCTTCAAGGCGTTCCGAAAGACCTTCAAATGCCAATGTTTTCACCTCTGTATAAAAAGTAAGTAGTTTTTATATTACCGTTTCAAGCCGAATTGTACCGAGCGATTTTTCCGCATCACATCGCACAATCGAGGACTGTGCTGATTTCGCGGGCGAATGATATCCGCCCCTACAGCAGCAACCGAGCGAACGGGTTCCTGCAACGCAGTACTGGGCAATTTTTCCGCATCACAGCACTCTGTCGAGGACTGAGAAAAATTTGTCGGAGCAAGGCGTGGGGTTCTGTGAATGAAGGAGCGAACTTTGTGTGCGTGACTGAATTCACAGGTTCTCACAACGCAGCTATGGCAAACTTTTTTCGCATCACATCACTCAATCGAGGACTGAGAAAAATTGTTCAGGACAAGGCGCAGGGTTCCGGGCGTGAGGGCGCGTACTTTGTGTACGCAACCGAGCGAACGGGTTCCTGCAACGCGGTCATGGGCGATTTTTCCGCGGTCCGATCACTCCATGAGAGACATGGCGATGGCTTTTATCTTCACGGTATAATCATTCACTTCGCGCGACAGGCTGTGGTTGAGATTGTAGTCCCCTATCTCGCCGGCGCAGTCGATGATTTCAGTGAGCCCGCTGCGTATCTCGTCAAATTTCGAGGCGAGCTTGAGCTTCGACTCCATATCGAAAAGCTGGGCTTCAGCGCGCTTTATCGCATCGCGCACGCCCTGGCGGGTTATCCCCTCGTTTTCCGCGATCTCGGAGAGCGACAGGTCGTCGTTGTAGTAATAGCCCAGAAAGTCGCGCTGTTTTTCAGTCAGCATATCGCCGTAAAGGTCAAGCAAAACAGCTATTTCCAGATTCTTTGCCACTTTATTTTCTCCCCCTTTTCATCATGATCGCGTAAAGGTTAAACCCCTCTGTAAAGTCGAAACGCTTTACAGGGGGTTATTATACTAAAAATATCGTCGGCTGTCAAGCACATTTTTTCGCCAAAACCGAACTTTTTTCAACATTCCGGATGTGGAAAAGCGGCGGAAAAACAAGATTGGTTTTTTATCATCAACCGCTTGTGTTTCGAGCGGCAAAAGACAACAAAATGTGCCGTTATGCGCCCGCAGGCATGTGGAAAACAGTGTGGAAAACTTTTTTCGCGTCACTTGAGCACGACTATTGTCACGCCGTCCTCGCCCTCGCCGTAAACGCCGAGTCTGAAGCTCTTGACATACGGCGACTTGCGAAGATACTGGTTGACGGCGCTCCTGAGTGCGCCGGTGCCCTTGCCGTGGACAATTGTGAACTCGCCGAGACCCATACGGAGCATATAGTCAATATATCTGTCGAGCTCCATGATGCAGTCGTCAACGGTCAGCCCGCGGACATCGAGCCGCGCGGAGGCATCCATGTTCATCTTGCTCTCAACTCCCGTGCGGCGTGCGCCGGAGTTCGGGCTGCGCTTTTTCGGCGCGTTCTCGATAAGGCGCAGGTTTTTGAGCTTTACACGCGTCTTTGCCGCGCCTGCTAGGACTTCGACATTTCCGTTTCTGTCAACGGGCGAAAGGACAGTCGCCTCCTTGCCGAGATCGGCTATAAGAACTGTGTCGCCCTTTTTGAGCTCGCGCGGGAGAACATAGCCGTCGTTCTCAACGCCCATGGAGACCACGGGGTCGACCGCCTCGTCTATCGCGCCGAGACCCTTTCTGACTGCGGCGCGTGCGCGGCGCGCAAGGTCTGCGGCATCTTTTGTCTTCTCTTTTTCTTTTTTGAGCCTGTCGAGCTCGTCGAGCAGAGCATAGCTCTCGCGCTTCGCCTGCTGGGTCAGCTTCGCTGCCTGCGCCTTGGCTTTCTCTATCTCCGCCTCGCGCAGAGAATCGACTTCGGCGAGCCGCTTTTCCGCTCGCTCCAGCTCGGCCTTGGCCTTTGCGGTCAGCTCCTTGGCACGCTCGTGCTCCTCCTCCATGCGGCGGCGGTTCTCTTCGAGCTTGTCGACGACATCTTCAAATCGAACATTCTCGTTGTTGACGAGCTCTTTCGCCCTGTCCACAACGCGCATATCCATGCCCAAGCGCTCGCATATTGCAAGCGCGTTCGAGCGTCCGGGGACGCCGATAAGCAGTCGGTAGGTCGGGCTGAGAGTCGCAACGTTGAACTCGCAGCAGCCGTTTTCGACGCGCGGAGTCTCGAGGGCATAAGCCTTGAGCTCGGCATAGTGCGTTGTCGCGGCTATTTTCGCGCCCTTGAAATGCAGGTCTTCGAGCACCGCCATTGCAAGAGCCGCGCCCTCGACGGGGTCTGTGCCCGCTCCGAGTTCGTCTATGAGCACAAGACTGCGGTCGCCCGCCTGACCCATGATATCTATAATATTTGTCATATGCGCCGAGAAAGTCGAGAGCGACTGCTCTATCGACTGCTCGTCGCCGATGTCCGCGAGGACTTCGTCGAATACGGAGAGCCTGCTCCTGTCGCCCGCGGGTATCATGAGTCCGCACATCGCCATGAGCGTAAAAAGACCGACAGTCTTTATCGAGACGGTCTTGCCACCCGTGTTCGGGCCGGTTATAACGAGCGTGTCAAAGTCCGTGCCGAGCCTTATATCAACGGGGACTACTTTGTTTTTGTCAATGAGCGGATGGCGGGCGGCGCGCAGCTCAATCTCGCCGTCGGAGTTGAGTAGCGGCACCGTCGCGCCTATTGAATAGGCATACTGTGCCTTTGCGAAGATGACATTGAGCTCAACGGCGCACTCATAGCTGTTTTTTATCCCCTGCTCAAACTCGCCGACCATCGCGGAGAGCGCTGTAAGTATGCGTTCAATCTCGTCCTGCTCTTTAGAGCGCAGGACTTTTATCTCGTTGTTCGCTTCGACGACCGGCATTGGCTCGACAAACACAGTGGCACCCGATGAAGACGTATCATGGACAAGTCCCTGCACCTCGCCGCGGTATTCCGCCTTGACGGGCACGACATAGCGCCCGTTTCGCTGGGTTATGATATTCTCCTGCATGAACTTCGAGTAGTGCGCGGAGTGTGTCATCTTATCGAGCTGATCGCGAACTTTCGACTCCTGCACGCGAATCTTGCGCCTTATTTCAAAGAGCTCGGGCGAGGCGCTGTCCGCAATCTCCTCCTCGGAGATTATGGCAGAGGTTATCTTCGTTTCGAGATATTTGTTCGGCTGAAGAGCCGAGAAAAGCGGGTCGAGAACGGTCTCGACTCCCGCGTTCGTGCTGCGCCACTGGGCGAGAGCACGCACGGTTCTGAGCACCTCGGCAACATCGAGCAGTTCGCGCATGGAAAGCGTGCTGCCCGCGCCGGCTCGCGCTGCGGCGTTATTGACATTGCGAAGCCCGCCGAAGGACGGACCGCCGAAGCGAGCAAGGAGCATATGCGCGTCGCGCGTCTGATTCATCTGCGCCTGCGCGAGATCAATATCGCTCTCCGGGCGGAGGCTCAGCGCAAGCTCGCGCGCGTCGGGGCACGCCGTGAACTGCGCGAGGCGCTCCAATATTTTATCAAATTCCAAAGCCGTTAAATGGCGGTTCATATTCTGAGACATTGTTATTCCTCTCGTTCAAGTTACTGCTTATATAATACCAAATATAAAGTTATCACATCTGTGCCGCCATGTAAAGCAAAAAGGAAAAATAAGGCCGACGCATTTGCGGCAAAAAATAAAAAGGCCACAATCTGCGTTTTCGGACGCAAACTGTGACCTTCAACATTTTTGCTCTTTGGTCTGCGCTGAATGCGGCAGCCGTAGACAGCTTTATCAGTCGCTCGTGTAAGGAAGAAGAGCAACGTGACGGGCACGCTTGATAGCGGTGGTAAGCTCTCTCTGGTGAGCGGCGCAGTTGCCGGTGACTCTTCTGGGAAGAATCTTCGCTCTGTCAGAGATATACTTATGAAGTTTGGCTGTGTCCTTGTAATCTATGCACTCAACCTTGTCGACGCAGAAAGCGCAAACCTTCTTGCGGCCCTTGCGGTTGGGTCTTCTGTCGTTTTTCTCATATGCCATGATGTTAACCTCCTCTTTGGCTAAGGTGGAAGCCGAAAGCCGCCTTGCGGCTCGGGGCTATTCGTTCGGCGTCAGACGCCGAGTTCAAGTTTTTTCTCAGAACGGGAGATCGTCGCTTATCGGGATCTCCTCAAAATCGTCCGCTCCGCCTGTGGCGAAGGACGCTGCGGGCTGAACGCGCGCGGGCTGCTCGTTCTGGCGGGCACCCGTGCCGGTCTCTGCCTTTGATCCACAGAAGCTGACTTCCTCGGCAACTATCTCAAACGCAGTGCGCTTGTTGCCGTTCTTGTCCTCGTAGTTGCGCTGCTGGATACTTCCGCGAACAGCGATCATCGATCCTCTGTGGAAGTAGCGGGAAACGAACTCTGCAGTCTGTCTCCATGCAACAACGTTGATGAAATCGGTCTGCTTCTCTTCACCCTGTCTCTGGAAGCGGCGATCGACCGCAACGGAGAAAGTGGTGACTGCGACGCCGGAAGCGGTGGTACGCAGCTCGGGATCGGCAGTGAGTCTGCCCATAATTATTGCAACGTTAAGCATCTTTGTTTCCTCACTTTCTGACAACGAGTGAGCGGAGAACGCCGTCGGTTATACCGGCGATACGGTAGAACTCCTCGGGGAACTCAGGTGCAGCGCTGAAATTGAACAGAGCGTAGAATCCCTCGGGCTCATCGTCGATAGCGTAAGCGAGCTTGCGCTTGCCCCACTCATCAATGCTGTCCAGAGTGCCGTTCTGCTCGATGAGAGCCTTGAACTTCTCGATGAGAGCGGGAACGCCCTCCTCACCGTTCTTGACGGAGAAAACCATCATTGCTTCATAGCTGTTGTTTGCTGACATTCTTAAAGCACCTCCTTCTGGTCTTTTGGCTGCGGTTCGTCCGCAGCAAGGATTAGCCGCCTTTTTCCTGCGGCAATTAGTTATTTTAACAGTGTTTAGCACTTTTGTCAACATATTTTTTTACATGAGTAAAATCGCGCTAGCTCTTGTCAATCGGGCATATTAGTGGTAATATTTATATGAATCAGAAACGAACGCAGGTGATTTTCATGACAAGCCCGGCAACCGGAAGGCCAGCGCACAACAGGCGCACGGCATACACAAAAACGGCAATACGCCGCACCTTCTTCGAACTGCTTGAAGAAAAGGACTTCGACAAGATTAGCGTGCGAGAGATATGTCAGCGCGCAGACATCAACAGAAGCACCTTCTACCGCCACTATGACGACATCAACGCGCTGATGAAGAGCATCGAGGCTGAGTTCGTCTCCGATATCGATAATCAGATTGAGAGAATGGATCCCGAGGTTTTCGATGCAGTATTGGTCGGTCTGTTTGATATTGTCAGGGATAATTCCGACCTGTGCTGCTACATGATGAGATGCGGCCCGCGAAAGGGCTTCATCAATTCATTGTTCGTAAAGAACTACGACAGGACACAGATAAAGTGGAAGAAGTTTTTCCCCGAGATCACGGATAAGCAGTTCCGCTGGATGTATATAATGTTCTTCAACGGCATCGTCAGCGTCATTGCGGAGTGGATAAACTCCGACTTCCGCGAAGATCCATCGACTATCGTCTCTTTCACCACAAGCATATATTTCAACGGCTTCAGAAAATATTTCTAAACTGTTTATAATTTTTGGCGACACAAATCACTTTTTGTGTCGCTTTTTGCACATGCTTCCAGATACTGTTCCTTGTTTTTAAGTTTGAGGACAATATATACTTTTATTAATGCGGCATAACCGCTAAAATGAAAGGAGTCCTCAGAATGAGACAGTCACTCACAGTCAGAAGAGCCGAGCACTTCGGCATAAACAGGAAGATAATCGCAAACATGACCGCGCAGAGCTGGCACGACATTCCCCATGTCGTTGTTACAAACGAGCCTGAGGCGTCCGAATTTCTGAAAGTTTTCAAAGAAATCAACGAAGGGCGCGCAAAAGAAGATAAGATCACGCTCAACGCAGTTATATTAAAAGTAATAACAGAGGCGCTCAAGAAGTGCCCCGCGATGAATGCACATATCGATTTCAAACCCCGCCTTGTCCGCGGATGCGTGACGGAGTTCGACGAAATAAATATCTCGATGCCCATGCTTCTCGACTCAGGTGAGATGATGACAGTAAATCTCCACAACATGCAGGACAAGAACCTCAGGGATATCAGAGATACGCTCGCCGATGTTCAACGCAGAGCGAAAAATTCAAACATGTCGCAGGTCATGTACGACGTCTCACTCAACGACACGCTGCAGGGGCTTGCAAAAGGCAAATTGGTTCAGACGATATCCCGCCTCATCGGCTCAAAGACCGGAAAGTACAAAGTAAAAACCCTCTCCGGCAAGAGCAAGAAAGAATATTATGATATACCCGAGTACGACAGGCTCACAAAATACGACATTGAGCAGGGCACGATAACCGTATCGAACCTCGGTTCGCTCTACAAGGACTGGGACGGCATCTGCGCACTGCTTGAGATAATACCGCCGCAGGTCGCCGCGATAGGCGTCGGCGCTCCGCGCGACACGGCGATTGCAAACCCGGACGGCACGGTAACGGTCGGCAAGAAGCTCGTTTTCACCGTCGTTTTCGACCACCGCGCGCTCGACATGGGCGACGTAGTCCCCTTCCTGAAGTCTATAGATGAGACTTTCAAGCACCCGGAAGTTATCAAGGAGTGGATATAATCCCCGCCCGGCAGAATAAATGGCAATGAATCAGGAAAAGCGATGTGTAAAGTATATTGGCTTTACATATCGCTTTTCTGTTATATCAGTCTAAGCAATACGGCTCTTTTGTGCAAAGGTCAATAATTTCAATGTCTTTTGAGCCGCTGCCGTTTAAGTCGAAATACTATTACGCCGAACTGTAAAGTTATATCCATTTACACCAAAAATTGCAAACCCGACCCGAAAAATTATATCCTCGGATCGGGTTTCATTATAAAATTCAGGCTATCTCTATCTCAAACGAAACCGTCAGCGACTTCTCTGCGCCGTTGCCGCCGTCCCATTTGAAAGTCGAGGTTCCCGCGCATTTTCCCGCGCCGTAGGGCACTGCGTCGGCGGTGCCGCTCATGCCGGAGTCCATCTCGGCGGCGACGAGATACATATTCTGGACATAGCTCTCCCCGCTCCTGATAATAAATTGTCGCGTGGCATCCTCGGTCATTTCTACGGGATAATCTTTGTCGTAGAACGCTTTTCCGCCCTGCGTCAGAATTTTCGTGCGTATCTCATAGTGCTGCTGATTATATATCGGGAGCGTTGAAATTATATCTTTTCCGCTGTTGTTCGTGACGGTCGCCGTGATATGCACTTCGCCGCCCGATTTGACTTTCGGATTTTCGATATAAACTTTCAGCGTCACTCCGTCGAGAGTTTTTTCGATTGTCTGCGGAGCTGAACTTATTTCGGCGGCACTTTCTGCCGAAGTGTCCTCCGGAACTGTCGTTCCCGCTGTCTCCGTGTCACCGTTTCGGCACGCCGCAAAGCTCGTTATGAGCAGAACCGATATTAATATAATTATTGCTTTTTTCATATAGCTTTCGCCTCCGGGCATTTATTTTTTCCGCCCTGTTTTCCCCCGATTATCGAGTTTAACTAACCATTGGTATCACCGCCTGCTTTTTAATTGAAAGATTTTCCTACAACCAAATAATAACAAATGTCACAAGCATCGTCAATCTTTTTTGCAAATAAAATTTAACTATAAAAACACCCGAAGCTGTTTTCACAACTCCGGGTGCTCGCACTTAATTATTTAGTTTACCTTCGTCTCAGTTATCTTCACTCCGGGCTCGATAACATCGATGCACTTGACCGGGCACGCCTCGTGGCACTTGCCGCAGCCGACGCACTTCTCGTAATCGACCTTCGCGCAGAAGTTCTCGACCGTGACCGCGCCGTATTCGCAGGTCTTGACGCACTTCATGCAGCCAATGCAGCCCGCCTTGCACTCTTTTCTGGTCTGGGCGCCCTTGTCATGGTTCTTGCACATGACGGCGGCCTTTGCTTCGTGCAGGGGCATCAGATCGATAATACCCTTGGGGCAGGTGTTGACGCACATCTTGCAGGCGTGGCACGCGAGCGGATTTATTCTCGCAACGCCCTCGCAGATATGAATCGCGTCATAGGGACACACCTCAACGCAGTCGCCGAAGCCGATGCAACCGTAGACGCACTCTTTCGGTCCGCCGAAAAGCTGAGTTGCCATTTTGCAGCTCTTGACTCCGACATAGTTGAGCTTCGTGTCCGTGTTGTGAATATTGCCCTGGCAGAGGACAACGGCAGTCATGGGAACAACATCCCCCGCCGCGAGTCCGGTTATTTTTGCAATAGCTTTGCTGACCTCCGCGCCGCCGGGCATGCAGCGTCCGGTGTCGGTGGTCTTGCCCTGAGAGAGGGCTGCCGCATAGCCTGAGCAGCCGGAGAAGCCGCACGCGCCGCAGTTTGCGCCGGGCAGCGCCGCCTGAATCTCCTCGGCCTTTTCGTCGACCGGAACAGCCATGACCTTTGACGCAACGGCGAGACCGAGACCGGCTATAAGTCCGATGACGGAGACGATGACAACCGCAATTATAATAAGATGCATATTATCCCGTCCTTTCTCAACCGAATATGCCGTCGACAACGCCCGAGAATCCGAGGAAGGAGACCGAGGTGAGCGATGCGGCAATGAGCGTTATGGGCAGACCCTTAAGGAATTTCGGCACGTCGCAGCTCTCGAGGCGCTCTCTGACGCCCGCGAACATGACCATGGCGAGCATGAAGCCGAGACCGCCGCCGAGCGAACGCATCATCGACTGGCCGAAATTGTAGTTATTCTCAACGTTTATAAGCACGACGCCGAGCACCGCGCAGTTCGTTGTTATCAGCGGAAGATAGATGCCAAGCGCGTTATAAAGCGCGGGCATATACTTCTTGAGGATTATCTCGACGAGCTGAACGAGAGCCGCTATGACGAGAATGAATACTATCGTCTGGAGATATTCGAGATCATTGGGCACGAGCAGCTTCGCGTTGATGGGATATGTAACGGCAGTCGAGAGCAGCATGACGAATATAACGGCGGCACTCATTCCGACTGCGGTGTTGAGCTTCTTCGACACACCGAGGAACGGGCAGATGCCGAGGAACTTTGCGAGAATGAAGTTCTCCGTAAGGATACCGGTAAGCAGTATTGAAAGCATTATTTTCATTTGCCTGCCGCCTCCTTTCCGTCCTTTTTGTTTTCAACTTCGCCGCGAAGGGAGCAGGAAGCCGCCATCGGGCAAGCCTCGCAGCCCTTGAGCTCCGCCTTTGAAAGACCCTTCTTGTCGGCAAGCTTGTTGGCGCACGCCATGAGTATGCCGAAGACGAAGAAGCCTCCGGGAGGCAGAATGAATATCAGCATGGGGCTGACGGAAGCCGGGATTATCTGAAGTCCGGCGATAGCGCCCGTGCCGAGCAGCTCTCTGACTGCGCCCATGAGGAGCAGTGCTGCGGTGAAGCCGACACCCATGCCGAGACCGTCAACGGCGGAAGCCGCAACGGAGTTCTTGCAGGCGAACGCCTCGGCTCTGCCGAGGATGATGCAGTTGACGACTATCAGCGGCAGGTAAACGCCGAGCTGAGCGTCGATCTGCGGGACGAACGCCTTGACGAGCATCTGGACTATTGTAACGAACGAAGCGATTATAACAATATAAGCGGGAATTCTGACCTTCTGCGGAATCACTTTTTTGAGCGCCGCAATAGCGATGTTCGAGCACACAAGGACTATCGAAGCTGCAACGCCCATGCCCAGCGCACTCTCGACCGAGGTCGAAACCGCGAGCGTCGGGCAGGTGCCGAGCACCAGACGGAGAACGGGGTTCTCAACGAGAATGCCCTTGGTAAACTCCTGAAAAAGACTCTTTTTCTTTGCCATTTTTTACTCCGCCCCCTTTAAATTGGAATCATAGTAGCTCAGCGCCTCATTGACTGCCGCCGTGACGGCTTTCGAGGTTATCGTAGCACCGGTGAGCGCCTGGATCTCGTTGCCGGAGGCACTGTTTTTGTTGACTGCAATATCCTTGACCTTTCCCTTGAACTGGTCGAGGAAGCTGGCATTCTGAGCTTTCATGCCGAGACCGGCGGTCTCGTTGAGTTCGAGCGGCGAAATGCCGGTGACTGCGCCGTTTTTGTCGATGCCGGTCATTATCTTCACATCTCCGCCGTAGCCCTTGGAAACGGTGACAAAGACATAGCCGACTTCGTTGCCGCTTGCATCCTTGCCGACGGCGTAAGTGCCGCTGCCGCCCTTCATCTCCTGCGTTTCGCCGAACTGAGTCGCGGCGGGCAGGACTTTCTGCCTTGTTTCGACCTCGGTCTGCGCCGAGAGCTCCGCTATCTTCGAAGCCGTGACTTTATTTGTAACGGCGAGAAGAGTCGTGGCGACGAGGCATATCAGAAAGAGCGCTACAGTCGGGATGGCAAATTCCTTGAAATTCTTCATGCCTTCTCAGCCCCTTTCTTCTTTTTTTCCTTGACCGTGCCGAAAGGCTTCGGGGTGGTCAGATGCTCTATATGAGGAACGAGTATGTTCATAAGGATTATTGAGAACGAGACGCCCTCGGGCAGCGAGCCGAAGAGTCTGATGAACGAGGTCAGCAGACCGCAGCCGATGCCGAAGATTATCCTGCCCTTGAGATTGATAGGCGAGGTGGTGTAGTCGGTAGCCATGAAGAACGCGCCGAGCATGAGTCCGCCGCTGAGCAGCTGATAGGCGACAAAAGTGAAACTGCCCTTGCCGGCTATGAGCATTATAACGGCTACAGTGCCGATAAACGACAGCGGAATTGCGGGAGAGATTATCTTTCTTATCATCAGATAAACTCCGCCGATTATCAGCGCCACTGCGCAGGTCTCGCCGAGGCTGCCGCCGCGGATGCCTATGAGCATATCAACGAGGCTCGGCAGTCCGTCGGAGAGCTCGCCGCCCTTTGTCATCATGGTTAAAGGTGTTGCGGTGGTGACCGCTTCGGCGCCCTTGTCGAGCCACAAGAGGGGCTTTATCCATGTGGTCATGGCGGTCGGGAACGAGACCATGAGAATGATTCTTCCGGTTATTGCGGGGTTGACGAAGTTCTGGCCGATTCCGCCGAAGAGCTGTTTTACAACAACTATCGCGATGACGGAACCTATCGCCGCCTGCCACAGCGGAATCGACACGGGCAGGTTAAACGCGAGCAGAAGTCCGGTGACGACCGCGCTCAGATCACCGAGCGTGTTGCTGCGCTTCATGATTTTGCGCGACAGATACTCGGAGAGCATGCATGTGCCTATCGTTACGAGGCAGATGAGCAGGACGCGCGGGCCGAAGAGCCAGACGGATGCCGCAAGGGCGGGGATCAGCGCGATAATAACATTGAGCATTATTCCGCTGACCGTCTGAGCCGAGCGCACATGGGGAGATGCGCTGACTGTTAGTTTCTTTTCAGACATTTCAGGCATTTTTGCTCTTCTCCTCTCTCAGCATCTGTTTTGCAAGGCGCATATACTGGACGAGCGGCTTTGCCGCAGGACATGAATAAGCGCATGAGCCGCACTCCATGCAGACCATGGCACCGGATTTTTCAAGCCTGTCTATGTCCTTTGCCTTTATATAGCGTTCAACAAGCGTGGGCATAAGGCTCAACGGACATGCCGCCGCACATCTGCCGCAGCGGATGCAGTCGCGCTCTTTCTTGACCTTCGACGCATCGTCGGCAAAGGCGAGAATGGCGTTGTTCTGCTTGAGAACGGGAATATCCGTGTTGACAACGGCAAGTCCCATCATCGGGCCGCCGGTTATTATCTTGCCGGGTTCGGCTTTGAAGCCGCCGCAGAAGTCGATTATTTCACCGACGTTCATGCCGATTGGCACGCGGACGTTCTTCGGGTCGGCTATCGCGGAGCCGTCAACGGTCAGCGAGCGGCTGACGAGCGGCTTGCCGCTCTTGAGATATCTTGCTATAAATGCGACGGAGGCAACGTTCATAACAACGCAGCCGACATCGGCGGGCAGCTTTCCGGGCGGAACCTTTCTGCCCGTGGCGGAGAGCACCATCATCTTCTCTGCGCCCTGGGGATACTTCGACTTGAGCGTCATGAGGCGCACCACGTTATCCTCCGCAACGTCTCTGTCCGCTATAGCCTTGAGCACTTTGAAAGCCTCGGGCTTGTTGTCCTCTGCGGCGATAACGACGCGCTTGAAGCCGAGTATCTCTTTCAAAGTATAGATGCTCGAGAGGATGTCCCACGAATTTTCAAGGCACTCGCGGTAGTCAACGGTTATGTAGGGTTCGCACTCCGCAGCGTTGACTATGAGTGTGTCAACATTCTTGTCGGGCGGGATACGCAGCTTGACATGCGTGGGGAAGCCCGCTCCGCCGAGTCCGACAAGGCCGGAATCCCTGACGGCGCGAAGGAAGCTCTCCTTGCCCGTCACCTTCGGCGGCTCAAGACCGTCGAAAAGGCGCATCTCGCCGTCGGACTCTATCTCCACCGCCTGAGTGATAACGCCGTTTGCAAGCGTCGCCTGCTTGACTGCGCTGACAGTGCCGGATATCGAGGCGTGGATCGGCGCGCTGAGGAATTTGTCGCTGTCGCCCACTATCTGTCCGACCGAAACTTTGTCGCCCGCTTTTACAGTGGGTGTGCACGGTACACCGATATGCTGCTGCATGGGCAGGAGCACTTTTTCGGGGACTGGAATTCTTACGACTTCACAGTCTGCGGTGTTCTTGTTGTGGTTGACATGCACGCCGCCGCGTACCTGCTTGACAGCTTTGAGAACACCGTCGAGTTTAACCGAGCTCATTTCTTCAACTCCTTATGATTAATTATTACTTCTTTATTATAAACCGCGTCTGTTTTTCGAGCGCCGGCATGACTATGCGCAGCACCGTTCCAGTAACAGCTCCGGTTATAAGCGAAAATATCAGCAGTGCCGGCGCATAGCCGAGCACGGCTCCCGTCCCCGTGAGCACCGCCGCGGCGGCGAGCTGACCTGCGTTATGGCATACGGCGGCGATTATCGACGCGCCGAGCAGACCGAAGGGATCGGATTTTATTTTTGTTGCCGCCCACATCGCGAGGGTGCTGAGCACTCCTCCCGCGAGGCTCATAAAAAACGCCGTCGCGCCGCGTGTCATCAGCGCAAAGAGCGCCTTGAACACGGTTATGCACATCGCCTGCGGCAGTCCGAGAGTGAGAACAGTGAACATCGTCACTATATTTGAAAATCCCGGCTTAGCTCCCGGCGGCAGAAACGGCAGAGAGGGAATCAGATTTTCAAGAAACGAGAGCGCGATCGCCTGGGCGCAAAGGATACCTAAAAGAGCGGTCTTTCTCGCTTTCATGGGCATATCCTCCCAGTCAGAGCATCGTGCCGCTTCTCCGAGCCCTCGAGCCTTATCACAACTCCTGCGGGCAGGCACGCGGCGGTGTCGCCCGGGCGGGTGAGTTTGCCCGATTTTACGCACAATTTATCGCGGCAGTCCGCGCTTTCAAACCAGACCGCGCCGTCCTTTATCTTTATCACAACCTTGGGGTCGGTGTCGGGTGTTATTGTCATATCAGTGCTCTTGTCGAGCGTTACACGGCGATATACTTCGCCGCCCGCATAGATGACCGCCTCGGTTTTTCCGTTCGACGGCAAAAATCGCCATATCAGAAGAGCCGCGCCGACGCAGAGTACGACCGCTATCAATGCGATATCGGCTTTTTTTATGAATCTGCGCTGCATCTGTCTCCCCCGTTATAAAAGTTTGAATCCGTCCTTTTCAAGTTTGAAGCTGTCCGCGAGAGAGCCAGTGACCCTGACGCTCCTGTCATTGAACACGAACACAGCCTGCGCACCGTATTTTTCAAGCAGCGGCAGCGATTTCTCGTAGCCGAGCACGAAGCAAGCAGTCGAAAGCGCGTCGGACATAAAGCCGTCGCTGCAAACGACCGTCACGCTGACAAGTCCGCTCTCTGCGGGATAACCCGTTTTCGGGTCGAGTATATGATGATATCGCACGCCGTCGCGGTCAAAATACCGCTCGTAGCTTCCGGAAGTAGAAACACAGGTCGCGGGCAGAGTCAAAACCGCAAAGCTCTCAGTCGAGCTCTCCGAAAAAGGATCTCTTATACCGACGGTGAATTTTTCTCCCTCGCCGTAGAGAAGTATGCTCCCGCCGACGGAGACGACCGCGCGCTTTATTTTTGAATTTTCGAGCACTCCGCGCACCTCGTCGCAGGCGATGCCCTTACCGACCGAGCCGAGGTCGAGCACCGTACCCGACGGTATTTTTATGCCGTTCTCGTTTATCTCTATGGCGGAACCGGTGCCGTTGAGCGCCGAGTTTATTTCATCCTTGCCGGGCACTCTCTCATTGCCCGTACCGAATCCCCAAAGGTCGCTGAGTCTGCCGAGCAGAGGGTCGAACGCGCCGCCGCTCGACTTTCTCAGCTCTTCGCACTTCGAGAGTATATCCCCCATCTTCTTTTCGGGGTCGTTTATCTTCCCGTTCGCAGAAGACGAAAAGAGAGTTATCTTAACGCTCTGTCCCGCCGCGTCGTTTATCTCGCTGACGGCGGATGTTTCGATATGGCGCGAGAGGAGCTTGTTTTCGAGCTCCGATATGCAGTCAAAAACCGCCTTGCCGACCTTTTTCGCGTCTTTTCCCTCGATGTCCGCGCTGACGGCGGTGTTCATCATCGCAGACGAAGACGAGAACTCACGGCTCTGCTTTATGCCGTCATATGCCACGAGACCGATCAAAACGGCAGCCGCCGCGCACAAAAGCGCGACAATCAGCTTTTTCGAGCTTTTTTTCATCGGTCTCCCTCCGCAGTCAAGACTTCCATATACCTATAACATATATATTTTACATTGTTTTTCTTCAAACTTCAAGGACTTAAAATTGTCATTTTCGACGGCAAAAAAATATAGAAATATTTCTTTATCGATACAAAAATTGCTTTTTAAGCTTGATGTACAAAAAAATACAAAAATTTTATTAAAACTTAATAAAATTTCGTCCTTTTTATGGTGACAGAACTAAGAAAATATGGTATAATCTAACAAAATATTTCGATAATATTATCAGTTATGACGAAAATTTATTTTGCCGTAACGCTAATATAAAGCAGAATTCGGAGATAATCTATGTTTGAACAGTCAATCAGCGTCGACAGGATGGAGCAGGCGGTCAGCCTGTTCGGCAGTTTCGACGAAAATATTAAAATGATAGAAAAAGAGTTCGATGTCGGCGTCGTCAGCCGCGGCTCGGAGATAAAAGTCACGGGCGAGGCGGAGAACGTCTCAAAGGGCGTGCGCGCGATAAACGGACTTCTGATGCTCATCAACCGCGGCGAGGCGCTCAGCGATCAGAATGTCCGCTATGTCATCTCGCTCGTCAACGAGGGCAACGAGGATCAGCTCCCGCAGATGACTGCGGACTGCATCTGCATCACTTCAAAGGGCAGACCGGTCAAGCCGAAAACGCTCGGTCAGAAGAAATATATCGAAGCCATCCGCAAAAACACGGTCACTCTCGGCGTCGGACCCGCCGGCACAGGTAAAACTTATCTCGCGGTCGCCATGGCGGTGACGGCTTTTCGCGCAAAGGAAGTCAACCGCATAATCCTCACCCGCCCAGCAGTTGAAGCGGGCGAGAAACTCGGATTCCTACCCGGCGATCTTCAGCAGAAGGTCGACCCCTATCTGCGCCCGCTCTACGACGCGCTGTTCGATATGCTCGGCGCGGAGAGCTTCCAAAAGCAGCTCGAGCGCGGAAATATAGAAGTCGCGCCCCTTGCATATATGCGCGGACGCACGCTTGACGACAGCTTCATTATCCTCGACGAGGCGCAGAACACCTCGGTCGAGCAGATGAAGATGTTCCTGACCCGTCTCGGCTTCAACTCGAAGATGGTCGTCACGGGCGATATCACCCAGATTGATCTGCCTGACGGCAGGCGAAGCGGTCTCGTCGACGCGGTGAAGATTCTCAAAGATGTCGACGATATTCAAATTGTCAGGTTCAACGAGCGCGATGTGGTCAGACACAAGCTCGTTCAGGATATAATCAAAGCCTACGAAAAACACGAGGATGTGAAAAAAAGAAAATGAGAGGCAAAGTTAAGGTAATTATCACAAACGACCAGCATGAGGTCAAAATACCGACAGGAGTAAGAATGCTCGTGCGCCGCGCATGCACCGCGGTTCTGACACTCGAGGAATTCAACGATCCTGCCGAGATAAGCGTCCGCTTTGTGGACGACGAAGAGATACACAGACTCAACCGCGAATACCGCAACGTGGACAGGAGCACCGACGTGCTCTCGTTCCCCCTTGGTGAAAACGGAGTGTATGACACAAATCTTGACACGGGCGCAAAGATGCTCGGCGACATAGTCATTTCTATCCCCCACGCAGTCAGCCAGGCCGAGCGTTTCGGTCACACGCTCCAGCGCGAGATAGCATTCCTTACCGTACATTCGATGCTCCACCTGCTCGGCTATGACCACGAAAAAGGCGGAATCGAGAGCGTGCGTATGCGCGAAAAGGAGGAGACCGTCTTGACTCAGCTCGGTCTGCCCAGAAGCGGAAGCTACTATATGGGTGACGAATAAATGAAAGGTCTGCTCAAGAGCTTTGTCTATGCGGGGTCGGGCATCATCACCTGCATCAGGCAGGAGAGAAATATGCGCGTGCACCTCGTGTGCATGATATATATGTATTCATATCTCCTGATCTATGACTTCTTCGAGGTCTCGCGCACCCAGTTTGCGATAATTTTTATCGCGAACGCGATAGTTGTCATGGGCGAGCTGTTCAACACCGCTATAGAAGCGGTCGTTGACATGGCGGAGGAGAAGTTCAGCGAGAAATACAACCGCCTTGCTAAAATATCGAAAGATACCGCGGCGGGAGCCGTGCTCGTCGGCGCGATATTCGCCGTTTGCACGGGCATTGCGATTCTCGCTCAGCCCGATGCGTTCAGGGCGATGTTCGCCTACTACGCAGAGAAGCCGTATATGATAGCCGTTTTGATCGCCAGCCTTGTGCTGAGCTTCACTTTCATATTCACGGGCTTCAATTTCAAGAAAAAAGACAAATAATATATAAAAAATCAATGACCGCTGACTGTCATATCAGCGGTCATCTATATGAGGAGAAGTTATGACTCAGACAAGAACCGCTTTCATCGCAATAGTCGGCTGCCCGAATGTCGGCAAGTCGTCGATACTCAACCGCCTGCTCGGCCAGAAGGTCGCCGTCGTGTCGCCAAAGCCGCAGACCACGCGCACAAAAATAATGGGCGTGCTGACCGAGGACGAGGTTCAGCTCGTCTTCACCGACACCCCCGGCTTCCACCGCCCGCGCACAAAGCTCGGCGAAAAAATGATAAAGGCGGTCAGCGACAGCATCTCGGGCGTTGACGCATGTCTATTTGTTGTTGAGCCCTCGGGCGAGCTGCGCGACGCGGAAAAAGACCTTCTCAAGAAGTTCAAGGACGAGAAAATGCCCGTCATTCTCGCCATAAACAAAATAGATTCAGTCAAGCAGAAAGAATTGCTTATCGAGCGCATGGCGCAGTTCTCCGCGCTCTATGATTTCGAGGCGATAGTCCCCTGCTCCGCGCTCAAGGGCGACGGATTCGGCGATCTAAAAGACGAGCTGTTCAAGCAGGCTCAGCCCTCGCCGCATTTCTTCCCCGACGACACTCTGACAGACCAGCCCGAGCGCGTGCTCGCCGCCGAGATAATCAGAGAGAAGCTTTTGAATCTCCTCGACGATGAAGTGCCGCACGGCGTTGCGGTATGCATAGAGAGAATGCACGAGCGCGAGGACTCGAATATAACCGATATCGACGCCACGATTTACTGCGAGCGCGAGAGCCACAAGGGCATAATAATCGGCAAAAAGGGCGAGATGCTCAAAAAAGTTTCGACAAAGGCGCGCGAGGATATGGAGCGCTTCTTCATGTGCAAAATCAATCTCCACTGCTGGGTAAAGGTCAAAGAGGGCTGGCGCAACAGAGAGGGACTCATCCACAATTTCGGGCTCGACAACGAATAAAATTTTTCCTATCATAAATGCGCCGCGCAGTGAAAAAAATATTTTTACACTGCACGGAGGAGCGCACATCGCGCGTTTATCATAGATGAAAAATACGGACAAAAACACGGTTCAGAATGCATGGAACGCCTTTGAAATGAGCGGCAGGGTCGAGGACTATCTCCGCTATGCAAAGACGAATATCCGCGCGGGAGGTGAAACGGCGAGTGCAGACGCAGACAGAGGGGCTGATAATCAAGTCCCGCGATATCAATGAAAACGATACAGTCGTCAAAATTCTGACAGGCGACCTCGGGCTCATCTCCGCCTTTGCCAACGGCACGAAGAAAGTGAAAAGCCGAACCGCGAGCGCCGCCGTTTCGCCGATGACATACTCCCGTCTGACCCTCTACCGCGGGCGCGAGAGCTACATAATCGACGACGCAAAGGCCATAGATGTGTTTTTCGGCCTACGCGAGGACATTGAAAAATTATCGCTTGCAAATTATTTTTGCGAGCTTGCGGGCGAGTTTTCGCCCGAGAACACCGAGGCTCACGAATTTTTGAGCCTGACGCTGAATCTTCTACATTTGTTGTCCGAGGACAAGCGGAGCACGGATTTCTTAAAACCCGTCGGTGAGCTTCGTATGCTCGCGCTCGCGGGCTATATGCCCGACCTCGCCGGATGCCAATCCTGCGGGAACGAGCTGCCCGACGAGCCTATTTTCAGCCTGCGCCACGCAGGATTTTTCTGCCGTAATTGCGCACCCGACGGCGAGGGAATACCCGTGACGTCCGGCGTGATAAACGCGATGCGCCATATCTGCACCTGCGATGACCGCGCGCTTTTCGCGTTCCGTATGCCGGACAGCTCGCTGAAAATCCTCGGCGATATCACCGAACGCTACCTGCTTCTCCAGCTCGGGCATAAGCTGAGAACACTGGATTTTTACAAGAGCATAAAGATGTGAGTTGAAACACAAAAAATCCAATAAAATATCAGCCGGGCGGATATCCGTCCGGCTGTTTTTATCCCGTCGTGCTCTCGCTCTGCGCGGCATTTTTTGTCGGGAAATCGAAGCCCTGCATGAAGCCGTCGAGCTCGGTCGAGCAGATGTCGCCGCCTATCACCGCGCCCTCATAGACAAGTATATTCGCCTGCACCGTTCCGCTGTCGCCCTCATAGCCGGGGTAATTTTTTATGTTGTATGTCCAGCGCTTTGCGCGCTTTCCCGCATAAGGCGTCAGGTCGAGGTTCTGCGCTTTCTGAATCTCATTGTATTTTTCATATCCCCTGTCGAATTCGGCGGGGATTATAACTTCTGCGACCTCGACCGGGTCTTCCTCGATATCCCAGCCGAACTGAGACAGAAACGCCGCGCGTTCCGAGGCGTTCGACGCCTTGAGGCTTATCGCGTTGTCGCTGACTGCGGGCTTGCCGCGGTTTATCAGAAGCACCACCGCCGCCACGGCGAGTACCGCCGCGAACGCAGTCAAGGCAATTTTCAGCTTTGAGGATTTGATTGAAAACACAAACACTTTTCTCCGCCCCTTCGCGCTTATAAAGATAGTTGATATATATGCTCATTTCTCCCGCTTTATCACGGTTGACAAATCTTGCTGAAATGGTAATATTATACTGTAACTTATTTCACATTTCGGAGGCAGGAAAAAGCATGAAAAAATGCAGTCTCATCCCCTTTGCCGTCCTCGCCGCAACAGCGGGCGCAGGCGCGGCGGTCGGCAGAAAATTAAAGACCGACAAGGCTTTCCGCCGCGACTTTGACGACGCTGTCGGAAAAGGTATCCTCGCCGCCGTCGGCAAGATTGCCGACAAGCTCCCCGAGCCGAATTTCGGCGATGTCTCGAACTATCAGAGCCGTGATTTCTATCCCGGTCACAGCGAATTTGCATCATCGGGCAGGCGCGGTTCAAGATGGCGTCTCGGCTACGCCCGCCGCAGTCTCGTCCCCGACGACTACAATCAGAAGGAGTACTACATAGCGGGCTATCTTTCCTATCCGCCTAATATAATGAGCGGGGTTATCGACGACCAAGCGGTGCGCGTTATCTGCCTCGACGATTCGAGCGGACGCGGGAGCGTAGTTTTTGCCGTCATTGACTGCGTCGGAATATCCGGCACGGACATACGCCGCATACGCGAGAGACTGGCGGACTTCGCAAAAGAAAATAATATAGTTTCCATCAATATTTCTTCAATCCACTGCCACAGCGCGATTGACACGCAGGGTCTTTGGGGCGATCTGCCGAAGATGCTCAAGAACAATGTCAAGGCTATCAAGGACGGACGGTATGACGATATAATTTCAGGGCGCGACCCCGAGTTTATGGAAAATCTGTTTGAAAAGACCGCAGACGCGATAAAAGAGGCGTTTGATTCCATGCAGCGCGGAAAGCTCACCTATGTGCGCACCGACGCTATCGACTTCGCGCGCGACAAGCGCCCGCCTTATGTATGGGACAAAGATATAGTCCGCCTGCGCTTCATCCCCGACAACGGCTCGGAAGAGACTGTAGCCGCGTTCATGGCGGCTCACCCGACCGCTTTAGGCGCGAAGAACACCCTGCTCAGCTCCGACTACATCTCCGCCATGGAGCATGAGATAAACAAGGCGGGCAAGAATTTTATATTCTTCCAGGGCGCGGAGCTTGCGATAGCCCAGCAGCGCGACTGCATAACCGAGCATGACGGCTCGGAGGGCTGGCAGGAATACGGCAAAACGCTCGGACGCTTCCTACTTTCTATTCCAGAAGAGGACGAGAGGCGCGTCGCGACTTTTATAAATATTAAAAACCGCGAAACATTCATCCCGGCGGACAATCCTATACTCATCGCCGCCGCAAAGGCGGGACTCGTTGACAACACCGTTCTGCACGACCCGAGCGAAAAATCCGGCTACTGCTTCGTCAGCGAAGTCGGCTATGCGGAGATAGGCAAGGAGCTGTCCCTCGCGCTCATCCCCGGCGAGCTTGCGCCCGAGATTCTGCTCGGCGGCGCATACGGCGCGGACGAGAGCTTCAACCGCACCGCGTGGGAATATCCGCCCATGCGCGACATGATCCCCGAGGGCAGAGAGCTCAGCGTTATAGGTCTGTGCAACGACGCGATGGGATACATCCTGCCCGACAACGACTACGGCAGCGTCATAGCAAAAGACCACTACGAAGAGGCTGTCTCGGCGGGAAAACGCGCGGGTTCTACAATAACAAAAGCTTTCGGAGAGCTTGTCAAAAGTCTCCGATAAAAATAAAATACAACGGAGGGAAACCCCATGCGCAAAAACATCCGGCGAATCTTCAGTATCATTCTTGCGGCGATACTGCTGCTCTGCGCGAGCCTGCCCGTTTTCGCAAAGAGCGAAAAATGCTCCTGCGGCACGCCGCCCGTAATCTACGTCGCGGCCTTGGGCAGCGCGAAGCTCTATCTTGACAAGGGCACGGAGAACGAGCGTCTGCTGTTCAGACCCGACACCGCCGCTTATCTGCGCCTTGCCGCACATCTCGCCCCGGCAATAGCGCGCCTCGCCATAGACAAGAATTATGACGCATTCGGCGACGCGCTCATTGCCGGAGTTTCGGATATCTTCGGCGACTTGCAGATGGACGAAAACGGCGACTCCACAGACCGCGTGACCTCGGACGCCAAGCTGCCCGACAACCCCGACCACGGCGTTGACAAGAGCTACTATTTCGCCTACGATTTCCGCGAAGATCCGCTGACCGTTGCAGATAAGCTGCACGAATACATTGCCTGCGTAAAGGAGCTGACCGGACACGACACCGTGCTTCTTCGTGCCTCGTCCATGGGCGGCGTTATGACCATGGCGTATTTCTACAAATACGGTACCGACGGCATCGACGCGTGCATCTTCCAGTGCTGCCCCATACTCGGCACGCAGGTGGCGGGCGACCTCTTCACAAAGAAAATCACTATCGACCCGGACGCCCTCGTGCGCTACGCCTCCCAGCTCCCGACAGACGAGCAGTGGCAATCCGATTTGCTCTGCATAGTGCTTGATATGTTAAATTACGCGGGTGTTTTCAAAGCACTCGTCGGCGTTGCTGACAAACTGCTCGAAAATCTGACGGACAGGGTCTTTGACGAGTTCATGTACCCGGTGTTCGGCTCGATGCCCGGAATATGGAGCTTCGTGACCGACGACGAATACGAGCAGGCGAAGAAAATGACTTTCAACGAGAACACCTCGAAGCGTTTAATCTCCCGCCTCGACGAATATCACTACAACGTCCAGTGCAAGGCGGGCGAGATACTGAACAGAGCTAAGAACAACGGCGTGAAAATAATGATAGTCGCGGGCTACAACAAACAGCGTACCCCTCTCGTTGAGTCATATATGGCAAACAGCGACGCGACCGTTGACACGAAATACGCCTCCGTCGGCGCGACCGTTGCCGATCTCAATTCAACTCTCCCAGACGGCTATGTTCAGAAGAACGAAGCAGGTGTTCACGACCATCTTTCAAAGGACGGCGTGATAGACGCATCGACCTGTCTCCTGCCCGAGAACACCTGGTTCATAAAGGATATGCTCCACTGTAAGATACACGATGGGCACAAGGCGATGTACAACTGGTTCTTCTATTCAGAGTCTCAGCCCGATGTCTGGTCAAACGAAAAATATCCGCAGTTTTTACAAAATGACATAAACGCAAAGACGCTCACTCCCATAGGCACTCAGGCAAGACCCGCTGCATCGAACGGCGGTTCGGGCAGCTCGAAAGAGCCCATGACTCCGCAGACCGGCTCGGCATCCTTTGCGGCGGTTATCCCGCTCCTGTTTGCCCTGCCCGCGGGAGTTATTTCGAGGCGGCGCAAACGCTCATAAGAGAAAATTGCAACAGCCGACGGCCATATGTTTCGCTGTCGGTTGTTTGTTCTTTATTTAACGGTTAAATATTTGTAAATCCTACTTCTTCGGGCTTGAAATAGGAGTAAATAATGTATAAAATAAGACTGTAAATCAAGTGCTGCTTTTTATAGGGCACAACAAGAAAGGTCGTGCAAAGATGGCAAGATTTCTCTACTCCGCCTTTTCCGACGAAGCCGCCGACAGCATCGACGGCCAGATAGCCGCCTGCAAGGCAAACGGCGTGACACACATGGAACTGCGCGGCGTCGACGGCAAGAACATCTCCGAGTTCACCGTTGACGAGGCAAAGGCACTCAAGGAAAAGCTTGACGCAAACGGCATGAAGGTCTCTTCCATAGGCTCTTACTATGGAAAGATCGAGATAACCGACGATTTTGAGCCCCATTTCGAGGGCTTCAAGAACACAGTTGAAGTGGCGAAGATACTCGAAGCGAAGTATATCCGCCTGTTCAGCTTCTATTTCACGAAGGGCGAGAGCTACGATGAGTACCGCCCGGAGGTCATGCGCAGAGTCAGAGCCATGGCTGAATATTCAAAGGAGCGCGGAGTCCTCTGCTGCCACGAGAACGAGCGTGGTATTTACGGCGATATCCCCGAGAGATGCCTCGATCTCCACAAGGAGCTCGGCGATGTCATCGGCGGAATTTTCGACCCCGCGAACTATATTCTCAACGGCGTTGAAATTCTCCCCGCATACGATTTGCTCGAGCCCTACATCACCTATATGCATGTAAAAGACGCGATAGGCGCCGAGGAGACAGTTGTCCCCGCAGGTCATGGCGATGCTCATTTTGATGAGCTCATCCGCCGCTTCAACAAAAAAGAGGGCGAGAGATTCCTCTCTGTCGAGCCGCACCTCAAGGTGTTTGACGCTTTAAAGACCATAGAGCGCGACGACAGCCTCTCGCTGAAAATGGATAAATTCACCTATCCCGATAACAACGCGTCCTTTGCCGCCGCGGTCGGCGGAATAAAGGAAGTTGTCGCAAGAATCAAGACGCTGCGCTACGGCATAATCGGCGTTGGCAACATGGGTTCCGCTCACCTCGGCTATTATCTCGACGGACTCATCCCCGAGATGGTTCTCACCGCGATAGCCGATATCGATCCCGCAAAGCTTGAGCGCGCCGAGAAGAAATGCCATGACAGAAGCTGCGAGATAAAATGCTTTGACTCCGCCGAGGCTCTCATTGACTCGGGCGAGGTCGACGCTGTTATAGCCGCAACGCCGCACTATTCTCACCCGCCGATAGTCGAATACGGTCTGACTCACGGCGTCCATGTGCTCAGCGAAAAGCCCGCAGGCGTCTATACAAAGCAGGTTCGCGAGATGAACGAAGTCGCCTCAAAGAGCGACAAAGTGTTCGCGCTGATGTTCAATCAGAGGACGAATCCCATGTATATCAAGCTGCGCGAAGTCGTGCAGAGCGGCGAATACGGCGAGCTGCACCGCTTCAACTGGCTCATCACCGACTGGTACCGCACGCAGGCATATTATAATTCCGGCGGATGGCGCGCAACTTGGAGCGGCGAGGGCGGCGGCGTCCTGCTCAACCAGTGCCCGCATCAGCTCGACCTGTGGCAGTGGATAACCGGCATGCCCGCATCCATTCAGGCGCAGTGCTCCATCGGCAAGTGGCACAACATTGAAGTTGAGGACGATGTGACCATATACGCCGAATATCCCAACGGCGCGACCGGCGTGTTCATCACGACGACCGGCGACGCACCCGGCACGAACAGACTTGAAATAACGCTCGACCGCGCGAAGATAGTCTGCGAGAACGACAGGATAAGAGCCTATGTCCTCGACCAGTCCATGACCGAGTTCAGTAAAACAGCTGAAGAGGGCTTCGCGAAGCCCAACGGTCACTGGGAGGATATCGACTACGTCGACACGGACACCGAGCAGCATGTCGCAGTCACAAACGCATTTGCGGCGCATATCCTGCACGGCACTCCGCTCATCGCGCGCGGCGAAGAGGGCATCAACGGTCTGACTATCTCGAACGCGGCGCACCTGTCCTCATGGCTCGGCAAGAAAGTTACCCTCCCGATAGACGAGGACCTGTTCTATGCCGAACTCCAGAAGAAAATTGCCTCGTCTTCCGGCAAGAAAGAGCCAGTGAAGGAAGTTGTCGTTGAGGATATGTCCTCGACCTACGGCTCATAATCGAAAGAAAACAGAGGTAGAATATGAAGATATCTATCGTGGGCTGCGGCGGAATAAGCCGCACCCACATCGGAGCCGTCCGCGATATACCGGACGCCCGAATAATCAGCGTTGCGGACTGCATTCCCGAGCGCGCCGAAGCGGCGGCAAAGCAGTGCGGTGCAAAGGCATATACGAGCCTTGAAGACATGCTCGCGGGCGAAAAGCCGGATGTTTTACATATCTGCACCCCGCACTATCTCCATGTTCCGATGGCGGTCTACGCGATGGAGCGCGGAGTCGATGTGCTGTGCGAGAAGCCGTGCGCCATGACAGAAAACCAGCTCAATGAGCTGCGCGAATGTCAGCGCAGGACGGGGCGGCAGTTCGGAGTCTGTTTTCAGAACAGATACAACCGCTCGGTGCAGTATCTCAAAAATATCATTGATTCAAAAACATACGGCGAGCTTATCGGCATGAGGGCTTTTGTCACCTGGAAGCGCGACGCGGACTATTACGCGAGCGGCGACTGGCGCGGCAAAAAAGAGACCGAGGGCGGCGGAGTGCTGATAAATCAGGCTCTGCACACGCTCGATCTGATGAATATGCTCGGCGGAAATGTAAAAGCCGTGACCGCACATGCTTCAAACGACCATCTCAAGGGCATAATAGAAGTTGAGGACACGGTGAGCGTATTTGCCGAATTTTCGCAGGGCTTTCGCGGAGTGTTCTTCGCAACGACCGCAAACGCCGTCACCTCGCCAATAATGCTCGAAGCAAACTTCGCCGACCGTTCGGTACGCATCGAGGGCGACAGCGTGTTTGAACTCAGGGACGGCAAGCTCACCCCGGTGCTCGCTGCGGACAAGTTCGACAACCACGGCAAGCTCTGCTGGGGCAGCGGACACAGCGCGCTGATACGCGATTTCTACGACGCGGTCAAAAATAACCGCCCGTTTGCAATAGATTCAGACGAGGGCGGCAAGGCGATCGAGCTCCTGCTCGCCGTATACAAGAGCGCTGAAACAGGCGAACGCATAGAGTTATAAAAAAGAAAGGGAAGATTGAAATGCAGATGACTTTTCGCTGGTTCGGCGACACCAAGGACACGGTATCGCTCGAACAGATAAGGCAGATCCCCGGCGTCAAGGGCATTGTCCCCGCGCTGCACACCCTGCCCGCAGGCGAAGTGTGGCCGCTCGATATGGTCATGGACATGAAGCACGAGATCGAGGCGGCAGGCCTTACGATGGAGTGCATCGAGAGCGTCAACGTCCATGAGGATATCAAGCTCGGCAACGAAAACGCAGACAAATATATCGACAACTATATCGAATCCATCCGCAATCTCGGCAAGGCGGGCGTCAGGGTGATATGCTACAACTTCATGCCCGTTTTCGACTGGACGCGCACCGACCTCGCCATGGATATGGGCAACGGCGCGACCTGCCTGTCATATAACGGTGCGCAGATCGAGGGCAAGAGCCCCGAGGATATGTTCCGCGAGATCGACGAGAACTCGAACGGCTACGCGATGCCCGGCTGGGAAACCGAGCGCATGGGCGAGATAAAGGAGCTGTTCCAAAAGTACAAGGGCGTGACCGAGGACGATCTCGTTGAGAATCTCCGCCACTTCCTGCGCCGCATAGCTCCCGTCTGTGAGGACTGCGGAATCAAAATGGCTATTCATCCGGACGATCCGCCATGGGGCATTTTCGGTCTGCCGAGGATAATCAAGAACACCGCAGATCTCGAACGCCTGCTCTCGCTCGTTGACAGCGACATAAACGGCATCACCTTCTGCACCGGCTCGCTCGGCGCATCGAAAGATAACGACCTGCCCGCAATGATAAGAAAATTCGGCGACAGGATATATTTCGCGCATCTGAGAAATGTCCTCAGACGCGACGGCTGGTTCAACGAGACCTCCCACCTGTCCTCGGACGGCTCGCTCGACATGTACGAGATAGTCAAGGCTCTCTATGAAAGCGGATTTGACGGCTATATCCGCCCAGATCACGGCAGAATGCTGTGGGGCGAAAAAGCCCGTCCCGGCTACGGTCTGTACGACCGTGCGCTCGGAGCGGCATATATAAACGGACTCTGGGAAGCTGTTTCAAAGTCCGAAAGGGAAGGAAGATAACCATGGTACACGAAAATCTTAACGGCCGCGTTGCGGTCATAACCGGCGGCGGCGGAGTTCTCTGCAGCGGATTTGCAAAGGATCTTGCGGCTCAGGGAGTAAAGGTCGCGATACTCGACCTGCGCGAAGAGGCGGCTCAGAAGGTCGCGGACGAGATTAAAGCAGCGGGCGGCGAAGCTCTTGCAGTCGGCTGCAACGTGCTCGAGAGCGAGAGCCTTGAGGCGGCGCGCGAAAAGATAAACGCAGCGCTCGGCTCATGCGATATTCTCGTCAACGGTGCGGGCGGCAACTCTCCGCTCGGCACGACGACCAAAGACACACTCGAGCTCGAGGACATAGCCCACAAGGCAGAGGGAGTCAAGACTTTCTTCGACCTCGACCCCAAGGGCATTGAGTTTGTTTTCAATCTTAACTTCCTCGGCACGCTGCTCACCACGCAGTGCTTTGCAAAGGACATGATAGGCAAGGAGAACGCGACGATTCTCAACATCTCCTCCATGAACGCCTACAGACCGCTCACGAGAATCCCCGCATATTCTGCGGCGAAGGCGGCTGTCTCGAACTTCACCCAGTTCATGGCGGTTCATTTTGCCGATGTCGGCATCAGAGTCAACGCGATAGCTCCCGGCTTCTTCTCGACGAATCAGAACAAGACTCTGCTCTTCAACGAGGACGGCTCGCTCACCGCGCGGTCGAACAAGATAATCACCCACACTCCCCTGCGTCGTTTCGGCGTGCCCGAGGATCTGACGGGTGCTCTGCTGTTCCTCTGCGACGAGAGCCAGTCCGGCTTCATAACCGGCGTTATTCTCCCCGTCGACGGCGGCTTCTCCGCTTATTCGGGAGTGTAAAGTCCATATCAAATCGGATTCCCGATTTGCAGAATTCTCAAATAAAAGAACGCTGTCCATTGAAATACATGGGCAGCGTTGTTTTGTGTTGTGGTGTGTGATTGGCAATTGGGATTTGCAGATGTAAATGCTGATGATAAACGACCATCACAATATTACAAATCGTCACAATCGTGCAGGGGCAGATAATATCCGCCCGCGAACTCCGCGCAATTTTAGCGGCGTGCAACTTGTAGGGTGCGGCGACCTCGACGCACCGCTGCCGCGTGAGCGGCATGAAATTCCCGAAATGTTTATTGCCGACCGTTGCCCTCACGGCTGTCCGCTATAGGCACAGTCGATACAACAAATTTGATTTGTTTATAATTGGCTCCTACCTTCGCGTCCTACCATAATCGAATATTTGATACTTACCGCGTTTCGGCATTTTCTTTTTATTTGAAAAAGAAAAGCAAACTCAGGGCTGCGCCCCGAGACCCCGCGAACGCCACGCCGCAGTACTTAGCCTACGAATCTCAATTAGTTGCTCGGCACATTCGCACGCAAACGCGCCGGAGCTTGAACGAGTGCGTGCTTGTGCGTCTTGCTTCGCAAGCCGTTCCCTCGCTCTTCTCTGTTAGCTGTCAAACACTGCGGCGCGGCTATTGAAAGTTTGATTATAAAAATTGGTTGAGTCGCGCACTTTTACTTTGCTATAGCTCAAGTGATAGACAAATCCTAATTCATCAATCACAAAACCGACCGCAGCATATCTGCTGCGGTCGGTTACTGTTTTACGGCACCCGTTTATGTTCCGGGCACTTTTCTTATTCCATATTGTCTATATAGCTGCAGGCTGCGAGTGCGGCTACGGAGCCGTCTGCCGCTGCGGTGGTCAGCTGGCGCACTTCCTTTGTGCGGCAGTCGCCCGCGGTGAAGACGCCGGGGGTCTTTGTTCTGCAGCTCTCGTCCGCGATGATATAGCCGTAGTCATCGAGGTCTGCAACATCCTTGAAGCTCTCGTTGTTCGGCATCTGACCGACCGCAATAAAAATGCCGTCCATCGGAATGGAACGTGGTTCCTCGTCGCCCGTCGCTATCTTTATGCCGTCGAGCTCGTCGCTGCCGATGAGTTTGACTACCTTCGTGTTCATGAGAACCTTTATGTTATCTTTCTCGCCGAGCTTCTTGACAAGAGCCTTTTCGCCCCTGAACTCATCGCGTCTGTGTATAAGCGTGACGCTCTTGCAGTAAGACGCGAGGAAGAGCGCGGACTGGAGAGCGCTGTCTCCGCCGCCGACAACGGCGACATTCTTGCCCTTATAAAAAGCTCCGTCGCACACCGCGCAGTAGGACACTCCCCTGCCCGCGAGGTCGTTTTCGCCGTCCGCTCCGAGCGGTCTGTGGCGCGCTCCGGTGGCGATTATAACGCACTTGCACTGGTAGCTGTTTGAATCGGTTATGACGGTTTTTATCTTTCCGTCGACTATTTTTATTACCCGCTCAAGCTCAACATCCGCGCCGAGCTCCATCGCCTGCGAAACGAGGTTATCTGCAAATTCGCTGCCGCTTATCTGCGATATTCCCGGATAGTTTTCAACTCTCGGCGAAGAGGTTATCTGACCGCCGAAAGACTCGCCCTCGGTCACGAGCACGGTTTTTCCCGCTCTGAGCGCATAGATTGCCGCCGTGAGTCCGGCTGTGCCGGCGCCGACGATAACGATATCAAATTGCTGCATTTCTTTTTCCTCTGAATATGGCAAAATTTTTCTTTAATGCGCCGAAAACCGGGTGAAGCCGCGCTCCACCCGATCTTCCGGCGTTTATCAGTGCATCAGCACTGCTCAATGAACTTTTTGATGTTTGAAAGATTGACGAAGCTCTCATATCCGTCTCCGTCGGTGACGATGAGAGTCGGAGCCTGTCTGATGCCGTATTTCATCGTCAGATCCTCCTGAGCCTCTGCATCGATCTTCTCGTAGCCGATATTCGCCTTGTCAAGCAGAGTATAGGCTATCTTGCAGTTGGGGCAGGTCTTTGTGGTGAAGAGCATGACCTTTGCGCCGTTTGATGCCTTGGGAGTCTCCTCGTGCTTGCCGTCCTCCACGGTGTGGCTGACGGTGCGCTCATTCTTGAGATGAGACGCGCCGAGGTTATAGACGGTTCTGTCCTTGAACTCCTGCGCCTTGCCGTCGTTCCAGTTCTGGACGGGGCGATAGTAACCGGTGATACGGCTGTAGACCTCGGTCTGACCGCCGCACTCGGGGCAGGTAAAGTGCTCGCCCGCGATGTAGCCGTGATCCTTGCACACGGAATAGGTCGGGGAGATCGTGTAATAGGGCAGCTTGTAGTTCTCGGCTATCTTGCGCACGAGAGAAGCAGTCGAGGTCCAGTCGGGCAGCTTCTCGCCGAGGAAGGCGTGGAAGACTGTGCCGGAGGTGTATCTCGTCTGAAGATCATCCTGAATGTCGAGCGCCTCAAAGATATCCTCCGAGAACGAAACAGGAAGATGCGAACTGTTGGTGTAATAAGGAGTGCCGCCGTCCTTCGCTGCGGTGATGATATCCGGGAACTGAGCGACATCGTGCTTTGCGAAACGATAAGTAGTGGACTCGGCGGGAGTTGCCTCAAGGTTGTAGAGATCGCCGTACTTCTCCTGATAGTCGGAGAGGCGCTCACGCATATGGTCGAGGACTTCCTTGGTGAACTGCTGGGTTTTCTCGTGGGTCATGTCCGCTCTGAGCCACTTGGCGTTGAGACCGACCTCGTTCATGCCGATGAGGCCGATAGTCGAGAAGTGATTCTCGAAAGTGCCGAGGTAGCGTCTGGTGTAGGGATAGAGACCCTCGTTGAGAAGCTTCGTGATAACCGTACGCTTAACGCTGAGCGAACGGGCGGAGATATCCATAAGCTTGTCGAGTCTGCGGTAGAAGTCCGCCTCATCCTCTGCAAGATATGCGATTCTCGGCATATTTATCGTGACAACGCCTATAGAACCGGTGCTCTCGCCGCTGCCGAAGAAGCCGCCGGACTTCTTGCGAAGCTCGCGCAGGTCGAGGCGCAGTCTGCAGCACATGGAGCGGACATCGCTCGGCTCCATATCGCTGTTGATGTAGTTAGAGAAATAAGGTGTGCCGTACTTTGCGGTCATCTCGAAGAGAAGTCTGTTGTTCTCAGTATCCGACCAGTCAAAGTCGCGGGTTATGGAATAAGTCGGGATGGGATACTGGAAGCCGCGTCCGTTGGCGTCGCCCTCGATCATAGTCTCGATGAACGCCTTGTTGACCATATCCATCTCTTTCTTGCAGTCCTTGTACTTGAAGGGCATCTCCTTGCCGCCGACAATGGCGTTGAGCTCGGCAAGGTCGTTGGGAACGGTCCAGTCAAGGGTTATATTCGAGAACGGAGCCTGAGTGCCCCAGCGGCTGGGGGTGTTGACACCGAAGATGAACGACTCGATGCACTTCTTGACCTCGCGGTAAGAGAGGTTGTCCACCTTAACAAACGGGGCGAGATAGGTATCGAACGAGGAGAACGCCTGAGCGCCCGCCCACTCGTTCTGCATAATGCCGAGGAAGTTGACCATCTGGTTGCAGAGGGTCGCAAGGTGGCTTGCGGGAGAAGAGGTTATCTTTCCGGGGACGCCGCCGAGACCTTCCTGAATGAGTTGCTTCAAAGACCAGCCCGCGCAGTAACCGGTGAGCATGGAGAGGTCATGAAGGTGGATGTCGCCGTTTCTGTGGGCGTTTGCTATCTCTTCGTCATAGACCTCGGAGAGCCAGTAGTTCGCGGTGATCGCGCCGGAGTTGCTGAGAATCAGTCCGCCGACGGAATATGTGACGGTCGAATTCTCTTTAACGCGCCAGTCGGAAACCTTGACGTAGCTGTCAACGAGCTCCTTGTAGTCGAGGATGGTCGACTTCATGTTTCTGACTTTTTCGCGCTGCTTTCTGTAGAGAATATACGCCTTTGCGACATCGGCGTAGCCCGCCTGGCTGAGCACCGACTCGACGCTGTCCTGAATGTCCTCAACGGCGATAAGTCCGTCCTTGATCTTGCCCTCGAAGTCCGAAGTGACCTTGAGTGCGAGCAGGTCGATGACCGTCGGATGAGTTTCCTTGTTGAGCGCGTCGAAAGCCTTTGATATAGCCGAAGATATCTTCGCTATATCAAAATCGGCGACTGCGCCATCTCTTTTGATAACCTTGTACATCATCATGCCTCCATTTTCTTTCCTTTTCCAAATATACGCTTCATTTGCGCTGTCTGCCTTCAATTATAGATGCAACCATGGCAAATGTCAACAGCAAAATACAAGATATTGTGTAGAATTTATTTTTCTACCCCAAGAAGTTCCGAGTTTCAGTGTCCGTTATATTCCCCTTATCTCGACATTCGGGACATTTTTGCGGACTATATCCGCGAAAGAGCGCAGTGTTTCGCGGCTGTGCGAGCCGAGACCCTTCTGCAAAACGAACTCGGAATCGGTAAAGTTCTGGAGAAAATATTTCTCGTCGCCCTTGAGCCACTCGCCTATTTTCTCAAAGTCCTCCGCGCTGTGCAGCTCGCGCACAACGGTCGTGCGGAACTCAAAATCGGTCTTTCCACCCATGAGCAGGCGCACGCTCTCATATATCGGCTCCATATCGAATTTTTCGAGCCCGACCGTCTCGGCATATTTTTCGGGCGAATTTTTGATATCCATCGCCACATAGTCAACGAGCCCCGCGTCTATAAGCGACTGCATCTTGTCCGGGAAAGTGCCGTTGGTGTCGAGCTTTACGAGATAGCCCATGTCTTTTATGCGCCTTGCGAAGTCGTCGACATTTTTATTAACAAGCGGCTCGCCGCCTGTTATGCACACGCCGTCGAGCATACCCTGACGCTTTTTGAGAAACGCAAAAAATTCTTCCTCCGGAATCTCATATTCGTCCCCGCCGGGAAGAATCAGCTCCGAATTCTGGCAGAACGGGCAGCGGAAGTTGCATCCGCCGAGGAACACAGTGCATCCCATCTTGCCGGGAAAATCGAGCAATGTAAGTTTTTGCAGACCTCTGACGCGCATACCGATACCCCTTTTCAAGCCGTAAAAATCGAGACGGAGAAAATCGGTCTTTCCGTCCCGGCAAAATCTATTATATACCACGAAAGCGCTCTTGTCACCAAAAACATCTTGAAAAATTGCACAAAGATTACCACAAAATAATGTGCATATTATCGCCGCGATACATATATGTTGCATTTTCTGCGAAAATTTGATACACTCATAGTATAATACAATCCCAATATATATGTATAACTGCGGAGGTGTCTTAATTGGCTGGAAAAAAACCTGTTGCGGCGATACTCTATGACTTCGACCGCACGCTTTGCACAAAGGATATGCAGGAATATCAGTTCATTCCGAGCGTCGGCATGGAGCCCGCGGATTTCTGGGGGCTCGCCAACAGCTACGCCGAGGAAGAGCATATGGACAAAATCCTGTCATATATGTACATCATGATAAAAAAATCGCAGGAGTGCGGGATTCCGCTGACGCGCAAGAGCGTCATGGAGTGCGGACACGCGATAGAACTGTATAAAGGTCTGCCCGGCTGGTTCGACCGCCTCAACCGCTTCGGCAGCGAGAACGGCGTGACCGTCGAGCACTATGTCCTCTCCTCCGGTCTTAAAGAGATAATCGAGGGATCCGAAATAGGCAAATGCTTCAAAGAGATTTTTGCCTGTGAGTTCCTTTACGGCGAGAACGGCGAGGCAGTCTGGCCGAAGACCGCCGTCAATTATACTTCAAAGACCCAGTTTGTCTATCGCATAAACAAAGGCGTGCTCGATGTATCTAACGATAAAGATCTCAACCGCTCTACTCCGGACAACAAGCGCCGCGTGCCGTTTTCCAATATGCTCTATATCGGCGACGGGCTTTCCGATGTCCCGTGCATGAAGATGGTCAAGGCATACGGCGGATATTCTATAGCCGTCCACAACAACGAACCGCGCCAGCTCGAGGGCGTGAGTGACCTGCTCTATCACAACCGCGTTGACTTCGCCTTCGCGGCAGACTACTCAGAAAACAGCGAGCTTGACATAACCGTCAAGGATATCATCCGCAGAATAGCCATAGACAGCACCCTGCGCGACGAGCACAGCAAGCAGAAGCGCCGCTCGAAATGCTGCTGCGCGGACATCTGACGGAGGATAAATATGCCTGTATTTTTTACCGCCGCGGTGTGCGTATACAACACGGAAAAATATCTTCGCGAATGTCTGGATTCCGTCCTCAATCAGAGCTACAAAAATTTTGAACTGCTCATAGTTGACGACGGCTCGACGGACAAAAGCGGCTGCATCTGCGACGAATATGCAGAAAAAGACAGCCGTGTGCGTGTCATTCACACGGAGAATCAGGGTGTATTGCTCGCGCGAAAGACTGCGTTTGAGAATGCGCGCGGGGACTATTTCATCGTCTTTGATTCGGACGACACCGTCTCGCCCGAGCTGTTTTCGAGATTGAGCGAAAAAATCGAGCAGTGCGCGCCGGACATGATATTCTTTGACTATAATAAAATAAACGGCGAAAATATCATGCATGAAAAGACATTCGACGGCGAGCGCACTTTTAATAAGGACAGCAAAAAAGAGCTTTGGGAGCTGCTGCTGCGCTCGAAGTTCAACTCACTTTGGTGCAAGTGCATAAGGCGCGATAGATTCGACTATGATATAGACACGGCTCATTACAAAGGCTACAGTCGCGGCGAGGACAGGCTCGTCTCGGCGCATATGCTGAGCCGGCTCAACACTTTTTGTTACCTGCCCGAGGCACTTTATAACTACCGCACCTCGGCTTCCTCTCTGACGCGGACATATTCGTTTGAGAATCTCGTCATGTCCTCCCGCGCCACAGAGGAGATTCGCCAAATGATATCAGCCGACGGCTGCCTCGACGGCGAGTGCGAAGTGCTCATATGCTCTCTCGCGAGGATGATCTACCGCAATTTTCTCTATCCCAACGCCGTCTCTCTATCTAAAAAAGAGACCGTTGAGCTGATAAAAAAGAGCGAATCTCTCGGCATCTATAAGCTGTGCACCGATCGCAGGGCGGACAAATATTCTTCAAAGCCGGAGAATCTTAAATTTTCGCTGCTGAGAAATAAAAAATACTCCCTGCTCGTTGATGCAGTGAGGCTCAAGAGCAGGATATAAGTCGAAGAGAGTCGATTGCCTTGACAAAATTTCTGCCGGGCGTTATAATATTCTCCCGAAAACTGCCCGTGCGGAAAGGAAGTGAAAGCCATGGGCACAGAACAGAAAAAGATCGCCGCCCAGAACAAAAAGGCTTTTCACGACTATTTCGTGCTCGACAGATACGAAGCGGGAATCGAGCTTTGCGGCACGGAGGTCAAATCCATCCGCCAGGGCAAGCTCAATCTCAAGGACTCATGGTGCTCGATAGTCGACGGCGAATTGTTCGTCAACGGAATGCACATCAGCCCCTATGAGCACGGCAACATCTTCAACCGTGACCCGCTGAGGGTGCGCCGCCTGCTGATGCACAAGCGCGAAATAATGCGCCTGCTCGGTCAGACGAAGCAGGAGGGCTTGACCCTCGTGCCGCTGAGTGTATATTTTGTCAAAGGGCGCGCCAAGGTTGAGGTTGGGCTGTGCAAGGGTAAAAAGCTCTATGACAAGCGCGAAACGGCGGCGAAGAAAGACGCCGCGCGCAATATCGAGCGCAGCATGAAAAACTTCTGATTCAATCGGCAAAAGCCGTTTGATATATGGGGATGAAAGGATTTCGACGGGGAGGTTGAACTTCGGTAAGCGGGCAGCGGTGTGGGACCGCTATAAAACCCATACGTTTAAATAATAAACGACAACAAAACAGTTTTACAAGCTGCTTAAATAGCAGCCGTCTTTGCCGGGAGTACTGCGGCCCGGTACAAGGCGTCGATTAGCAGTGAACGTGCACGGGTGAGCGCTCCGTAACCCGTCATGAACAACGGAACTACCGAACCGGTGAGCCTGCCTGACGGCGCTCCGGCGAGGGAATCTTAAAAGACAGGCTACGCCCGTAGAAAGCTGTGGGGAGCCCTTTTCGGACGCGGTTTCGATTACCGCCATCTCCACCAGAAAAAGCACTTGCTGTTGCAAGTGCTTTTTTCAATGAAATTCGTTCCTTTTAAACGAGTGAAATATGCCTGCGGCATATGAAAACAGGTCAATAGCCGATTTTCTAGACAGACTGTAACCAATGCAAGCCGGGAAAGTTCTTTACTACTCTCCCGGCTTGATTTTTATTTTTGCAGTCATATTGTGACTGCTTCAATGTCGTTTCCGTGTTCCTTTATTATATATACAAGATCGGTTGTTTTCAGCCACACCGTTGCGGTGTTGTCATTCGGGTGGACTCCGATGAGTCCGCCATTGACAAGTTCTTCGTCGAGGAAAAATTTCACTTTTCTCTCGCTGTCGTTGAGTATCCCGAGCGGCGTCACTGCGCCCGGTATCAAGCCGAGCAGGCTCATCAGATCGTTTTCCGATGCAAAGCTCAGCGGGCGTGTGCCGTGCTCCTCCCTGAATTTTTTCAGGTCAACGCGCTTGTCGCCCCTGACAGTTATGAGATAATAATTGCGCTTCTTGTCGTCTCTGACAAATAAGTTCTTCGCGTCCGCCTCCGGGTGCGGCAGCTCAACATGCGACATCTCTTCCATATTGAACACCGCGCCGTGCTCGGTCACTTCGTATTCTATTCCCCTGCTTGTCAGGAAATCATATACTTCCTGCTTATTCATAATTTCTTCCTCTATTTAAAGAGGGCTGCCGCATCGGGCAGCCCTCTTGCTTTTATATCAGTCCGGCGTATAAGTGAAGGTGAAGCAATGCGAGCGGAGCGTCGCCGCGCCCATTATGTTGAGCCTGAACGCGTTGCCGCGCATCGTCTTATTACCTATTTTCATGCTCGAAATATATCCGCAGCTGCTGCCGCGCGCGCTGTCATGCTCGAGTATCTTTATCCACTGCGCGGGGTCGCTCTGGAGCGTTATGCGCTTTGATGAATCAACCTTTGCATTATACGCTTCGACCTTCTTGCGAAGCTCCTCGCTCGAAATGGTCAGCGTGCGTTTGACATTGCCCTCGGGGCTTGTCCTGCCGCCCGCGAGATAAGGATAGCTGTTTTGACTGCCGCCCCAGACATTCGCGCTCGAAGCCGTCTTCCCCGCCGCCGTTGAAAAATACGGAGTGAATGCGGGCGAGCCGTAATATGCAAGATATTCGCCGAGCGTCGCTTTTATCGCGTTTTCGATAGATGAGCTTGTGCCGGCGTAGCTCTCGCGGAACGCGTGGTTCGAGGTAGTCATCTTAAAATTCTGGCGCTTTGCGTAGGTGTAAATCGCTACCATCTGCGACTTTATCGACTCAAGCGGCGCAGACGGACCGACCTCGGCATATGCAGTCTTGCCGAGATATTCGGCGAGCGAATAGCTCTTGCCGTTATATGTAACCTTGCTCGGCAAATTCGAATCCTTAACGAGGCTGATGCCGGGGTTGTTATAATAATGAAGCAAAATCTGCTTGTATGTCCAGCCGCGGCGCGCATATTCGGACGCGCCGTTCTGGCTCATGCCGACTCCGTGGCCGTAACCGTAGACGGTGAAAACAAAAGTACCCGTCTTTGAAGAGCTGTGCCTTGTCGTGGTCTCGGTCGGTTTCTGGGTGGGCTTAGTGGTCGGTTTTCCAGTCGTGTTCGGGCGAGTCGTGGGCTTTGTCGAGATAACCGTCGTCAGGACGGTTGAGCCCTCGGCTATCGAGCCGGGCACAGTGCCATTTGTCTGCTCCCCGGTTGTTTTTCCGGAGTCGGCAGTGTCGCCATTCGGACGCTCTACGTCGGCAATAATCATATCGTCTATATCATCAATTATCCCGTCCGTATCGCTCTCTGAGGTATTCCCCCACGATGTGTTGCCGCCCGACGCGCTGTTCTCAAACGTATTGCTCTCGCTTGTGTCGGACTCGCGTGCGTTAATGAGCACCGCGCTGACCTGCGAACCGTAGCCCTTGACCAAAAATGTAATCGCAGTTCCGATAAGCGCCGCGAGCAGGATAATAGCCGCCACAATGAGCGCGGTTTTCTTGCCCGAACGCACCGGAGCCGATTTATGGTGAGAGTGATGTTCGCCGTCCGTGATTATTATTGACGCATCGTCGCTGACATCGTGCATGACAAAGCCGTTGCGCGCATAGTCTGCGAGCGCGGAATAGAGCCTGTGAACGCAGGCGTAGATAAACTCCTGCGTAGTCTCACCCTTGCGGCTGAAAACCTTGAACACACGCGCCTTGTTCTCGTCCGCTATGCAGATGAGCATGAAATGCTTGCTGTTTTCATCATCGTTGCGGAACACATTCGATATCGCCGCGCCGACCGACGCGCCGCTCTTTGCTCTGGCGCGTCCCGCCATGGTGGCTATATATTCGCCATGACTCTCGTCTTCCTGCCGCTCGATATCGACCGACCGGGCGAATATAGCATCGCCGAAATCCGATTCATCGTCATAGGGCAGGACAGAGAACACGAACGGGCTGTTTTTGCTTGAAGCAACCGCGACGGAAAGTCCGCGCTCTTTCAAGAGCGCAACGACCTCTTCCGGATCGCACTTTTCTTCAGCACTCGGCTCGCCGGCGTCGTTCGCATCCGGTTCGGTAGTGTTTGCGCTTTCGGCAGCTTTTTCAACGGGCAGGAACACCAATTTCAGTTCTTCGGCGACCTTGGCGCATCTGCCGTCGGAAAGGGGCAGAAAGACCAGCGTCTGGCTGCCGCTTTTCTCTATAAAGCCGCTGTATTTGCCGTCGTCGGTCACAAGTATCTGTGCGTCGGCAGGCATCAGACACTGATCCTCATCCGCCTTTTCAAGCACTTCGGCTATTCTGTCGGAGGACGCGGTTTTTGTTCTGAGCGCGTCGAAAAGCAGCTTCTTTATCTCGATATAATGCCGCTCGGCAGCCGCGAGAACCACAGTCTCCGAATCTCCGAACGCTCCGGCAAGGGCAGAAAACAGCTCGCGGCTGTCCGTGAACTGCTCAAAGCGGCACTCCCCGTAGGCTGCGGCAAAAACGGACTCATATTCCGCTATCGCCCTGCGCGGGAGAGGCTGATTGACAAAAGCCAGGAGCGAGATCTTATTTTTCAAAATATCACCTCATTAGTTGGGATACCATCTGTTTGCGTTTTTGTAGGGGTTCTGTTTCTTGTCTTTATCATACCAAGCCTGAGGATATCTCGGGTTGGGGTTGGTCTTGACGAGCGAAGTATCAACTTCTTCACTCTCGCCGTCGCGCACCATTCGTGCCACAACGACAAGGCGTGCGTTGTCGAACTCATACAGGCAGGTCGAAAGAGTGAGAATCTTGTCGGTCGGCTTGATATCGACGCCCGTTGTGTAGAGCTTTCTCGAATCAAGCTCGGCTATATACTGCTCGAAGCTCGCCTCGCTTATATTCGTCCAGACATAGTTGAAGAAATATCCGTTGTCCTCGGCGGTGGTCGCATTTGTGATAAACACCGCGTAGACCTTCCACTTGTAGTCGTGATAGATGGTGTTGAACTCGATTATCGGATTGTTTATGAATCCGCGCGTGGTGCGGTAATCGAAGAGCTTGCTGAATATCTTGTCCGAGCTGCGGGTGCTGTGACCGTAGATTATGCTGTTGCGGTCAAGCGGCTCGATTGAGTTCACATGAGCCAGGAACGGGTTTCCGAGATCCGTGTATCTGTGGGTGAAGCTGCGTTTGAGATAATACGAATCGTTGTCGGTCTGGAGAATCGGGAAGTCCATCTTGAGCTTGTCTATCTTCAGCCAGCCGACGAGGTCGGTGTTCTGCGCATACGCCTCGGCGTATTTTAACTGCATACCCTCGGGAAACTTGACATTCGGGTATTTCTCCTTTATCTCGTCCCAGGTCAGCTCCTCGCTGGGCTTGATATCTTTTATGTCGTTGTCAACGATGTTGGGCTGAACAAGATATGTGTTTATCAGCATTCCCGCGCTGACGAACACCGTGATTATAGCCGCCATAAAGACTATCTTGCGGACTATCTCGGAGACAGCGTCGCCCTTCATCGGGATGATGCCCTTTATAAATTTTTTGAAGCCCTTTTCGTTTCCGTTATTCTTCTCGTTCTCGCTGACCTCGCGCTCATATTCGCGCAGTGAGCCGCGGTCGCGCTCGCTGAGGTTGACGGCAAAGGTCGAATCTGTCGGCATATCGAAATCGTCGAGCGCCTGCTCGGTCGGGTATTCCGGTTCGGTCACTTTCGGAATATCCTCACCGCTCAGATCGTCGGGCGGGATAAACTTATATAAATTGTCCTTTTTCGGCTCTGCGGGTTTCTCCGGCTCGGACTCGATTATGGGCTCGAGCTCGGACTCCGGCTCAGATACCGGCTCCTTTTCTTCGGTCACGGCGCCGCTTTCCTGCCGTGACTCCACCCCGGTTTCATCGTCGTCGCTGTCAAGGTACCTGCGCGCGAGATCTTCCATTTCGCTGCGCTGTGCCGCAGGTTCGTCGTCCTCAACCGATGTGTAGTGCTCAAACATCTCCCTCATATCGGGCAGCGAAAACTCGCCGTCTTTTCTGTTTTTGTCAGACATACTCTTTCCTCCGATACAGGTTTACTTCATTTTCTCTTCCAGCATCAGGCGTGCAAGGTTAAGCGCCCGCGACGCCGTGACATATCTGTTATATTCACGGTCATTTTCATGGCCGGTGACTATCTTTTCGACGACTGTACGCTCGCCGTCCGTGACCGCCGCAAAGCTCAGTCCGCCGGGCAGAATACCGTCGCCTCCCGGTCCTGCAAGACCGGTTGTGGATATCGCTATATCCGCGCCGCTCACGCGCTTTGCGCCGAGCGCCATCTCGCGCGCCGTCTGTTCGCTGACAGCGCCGTAAGTGTCAAGCGTCTTTAGCGAAACGCCGAGGAGCTTTGTTTTTATATCATTCGAATAGCTGACTATTCCGCACTCGAAAACCTCGGACGCGCCGGGGATATCAGTCAGCCTTTTGGGGATATATCCCGCCGTGCAGGATTCGGCAGTCGCTATCTTTTTGCCCTTTTCTTTGAGCAGAGCGACAACGCGTTCTTCGATGCTGTTCATATCGGTGCCGTATACGACATCGCCGAGCCTGCTGCATATCTCATCAACTACAGGCGCGCACATTCTGTCCGCCTCGTCGGCGGTTTCCGCCTTCGCGGTTATCCTCAGCCGCACCTCGCCGCTTTTTGCATACGGTGCGACGGTCGGATTCTCTGCGTCGAACATATCCTCTATCTCTTCGGCGACCGAGCTCTCGCCCATGCCGATTATATTGACCGTGTGTGAGACTATCGCGCCGTCGGAATATTTTTTCAAAAATCCGCGCACGCTCTCATTGAACATCGGGACGAGCTCGCCGGGAGGGCCGGGCAGGATAATAACGCACTTGCCGTTCTTTTCGAGCGCCGCGCCGGGTGCCGTGCCGTGGTTATTCTCAAACACAGTGCCGCCGACGGGCAGCATCGCCTGCTTGAGGTTGTTCTCGGGCATATTGCCGCCCTTTGATTTGAAATATGAGCGTATGCGCTCCGCCGTGTCTTCGTCCTCCCTGAGTTCGAAACCCATGACCTCACAGCAGACCTCTTTTGTCAGATCGTCGTCCGTGGGGCCGAGTCCGCCGGAAGTAATAACAATATCACTGCGACCGAGAGCCGTTTTCAGCTCCTGCGCGAGGCGCTCGGGATTGTCCCCGACGGAGCTGCGGTGCATGACGGATATGCCCATCGCCGCAAGCTCTTTTGAGAGAAACTGCTCGTTGGTATTGAGGATATCGCCGAGCAGAAGCTCGGTTCCGACACAGAGAATTTCACACACTGCCATTGTTACTCACCTTTTGAAAAAGCTTTTATAACCGTAACTTTTGTGCCCTCGACCGCGCGCTTTATGGGCTCGTCCCATTCGGTGCCGCGCTCCGCCTTTTCGACTCCGGCTATCGTCGGATGGGTGCGCGGGTGCTTCGGGGTGAACACCGTGCAGCAGTCCTCATAGGGCTGGATGGATATATCAAATGTCTCAATTTTTCTCGATATCGCAATAACTTCGTCCTTGTCCATGCCGATAAGCGGACGGAATACGGGCATCGAGGTCACAGCGTCCGTGCAGGCTATTGCGGGCATGGTCTGGCTCGCGACCTGACCGACGCTCTCGCCTGTTATCAGCGCCTGGCAGCCCTCTTTTACCGCAATCTCCTGCGAGATGCGCATCATCATGCGGCGCATGATAAGCGTGAACACCTCTTCGGGGCAGTTGTCTTTTATAAGCTCCTGAATCTCGGTAAACGGGACAACGAAGAGCATAATGCGTCCGCTGTATTTTGCGACCTGGCGCAGAAGCGAGTGAACTTTCTGCTCGGCGCGCTGGCTCGTATAGGGCGGAGAAGCGAAGTGAATAGCTATCAGCTCCACGCCGCGCTTTGCCATCATCCAGCCTGCAACGGGGCTGTCTATTCCGCCGGAGACGAGCAGAGCCGCCTTTCCTGCGGAGCCCGATGGCATACCGCCCGCGCCCTTGAGCTGGTTGCCGTGGATAAACGCGCACTTGTCGCGCACCTCGACGTTTATTATAACATCGGGGTTATGAACATCTACTTTCAGATGGTGGAATTTCGAGAGTATCTTTCCACCGACTTCTCTGCATATCGCGGGAGAATTGAGCGGAAACTTCTTGTCCGCGCGCTTTGCCTCGACCTTGAAAGTCGATGCGGCGTTGAGCAGGGGAGCCGTATATTCAACGCAGGTGTTGAGAATAACGTCCATATCCTTTTCGACTGCGGCGGCGCGAGAGAGTCCGGCTATGCCGAAGACCTTGAGAAGTCTTTCAGTCGCTTCGTCGAGATCGGCATCCTCGGGTCCTTCGACTATTATCGTCGACTGCGCGGGGGTGCAGGTGAATTTGCCGAGCGACGCGAGTCTGCGGCGGATATTCGCCATGAGCATATCTTCAAAAGTGCGCCTGTTGAGTCCCTTGAGTGCAAGCTCACCGTTTTTGATGAGAATAACTTCCTTCATGTTGTGATTCCTTTTTTATTTATTTTACTTATTTTTCCTTATTGTTTTCTGCCCCTCGGCAATGCCGTCGATGAGCATATCTATCTCTTCTTTTGTGGTAAAACGCGAGAAGCTGATTCTGAGCGGGCTCTTTCTAACTTCGTCGCTCAGCCCCATATTTTTGAGCACCGAGCTCTGATGTCCCTTTGAGCACGCCGAGCCGCTCGAGACATAGACGCCGCGCGAAGAGAGGAAGTTGAGCATCGGCTCGGAGTTTATGCCGAGCACCGAAATATTGGTCACATACGGCAGCGCATCATCGGGCGAGTTTATAACAACTCCGCCGAGAGCCAGAAGTCTGTCCCGCATATAGTCGCGAAGCTCAGTAACTTCTTTGAGCTCAGCCGCAAGATTCGGCAGAGCCGCAGCCGCCGCGCCGAAGCCCGCTATTGCAGGCATGGGCTGAGTGCCGGGGCGCAGTTTTTCCTCCTGCGAGCCGCCGAAAACTATCGGCGACAGGCGCACGCCCTTTTTGACATAGAGTGCCCCCACGCCCTTGGGTCCGTGTATCTTGTGGGAGCTGACCGTCATCAGGTCAACGCCCATCGCCGCGGGCTTGAGCGGCAGTTTTCCGAAAGCCTGCACCGCATCGCAATGGACAAGTGCGGGCGACTTCGCACGCGTTACCGCAGTTCTCGCCGCTTCGACCGGCTGAATAGTGCCCGTCTCGTTGTTGACCGCCATGATGCTCACGAGTATCGTATCGGGAGTCACAGCTTCAAAAAGCTCGCGCTCGCTGATACGTCCGTTTTTGTCAACGCCGAGGCGTATGACTTCAAAGCCCTCGTTTTCGAGATGCTTGACCGTCTCATCTATACTCGGATGCTCGACGCTCGTCGTCACTATCCGTCTGCCGCGCCGGCGCATGGCATGAGCCGCGCCCTGAACGGCAAGATTGTTGCTCTCCGTTCCGCCGGAGGTGAAATAAACCTCGTCATCCCGGCAGAAGAGCCTGCGCGCCACATTCGAGCGCGCGTTTTCGAGCATTTCGTCCGCCTCTATCCCCTTTTGATGCAGGGACGATGGGTTGCCCCAAAGCTCCGTCACAGCGGTTTTCATCGCTTCAACAGCTTCACTGCACACGGGGGTCGTGGCGCTGTTGTCAAGATACGCCGTCATAAGAAAAATCACTCCAAACCGCACGATTCCCAATTATACTTATATATTCTATATTATACAACATATTCACCGGACTTGCAATATATTTGAGCGGATTGCGGCGATACTGCGCGCGGCAAGTTTTTTCCTGTCTGCGCATAAAACGCCCGCCCGCTACATTATATGATATAAAGTGCAACAAGGACAGCAAATAAAGATTGACAAAAATATGCAATTTGCTATAATTAAACTGCAAATGAAACCCATTACATAAAGGAGAGTTGACATTGACAAAGCGAACAAAATCGTGGGTCGCCCTGCTGCTTTTCATCGCAGTGTTCGGCGCTCTGCTCGTGACCGCAACGTTCACTGACCTCCAGGTCAGCAACATCCTCACGGCAAAGGCGCTCGCCGCCCACACCTACTACACAAACGAGACCGTATACGGCGTTGTGCTCGAGGCCGTCGGCTCGTCGCCCGTCTATCTCATGCTCGCATTCAGCTTCCAGATTCTCTTCTGGCAGGTCATGCGCAAGATGAAAAAGCATCCGTGGAAAGAGATCCTCGCGATACTCCTGCTCGTCGCGGGAACGGCAGCATACTTCGTCATGTTCGACGACGCCGTAAAATATGCGCTCCAGCATATAGGTCCCGAGGCCGAGCTGTTCCGCAAGGCGGCATTCCTCAAGGGCATATCGCTGTTCTTCGCGGGTCTTATGACTTTCTTTGCAACCTTCGCCATCAGAAACTATTCCGAGGAATCGGTCAACAAGATGGTTATGTTCGCGGTTGCGGTGCTCTGCGTTGCAGCTGTTTCCAACGGCATTATCGCCGCAGTCAAAGAGCCCGTCGGCCGCATGCGTTATCGCGCAATGAACTGCGAGGGCGGCCAGTCGATTGGCGGATTTGATAACTTCACCCGCTGGTATGTCGCCAACGGCCAGCACCTCACCAAGGACGAGATGAGAGCACTCTTCGGCACGACCGACGCTCTTAAATCATTCCCGAGCGGACACACCTGCTCCGCCGGCACGGTCTACTGCCTGCTTATGCTCCTCGATGTTTTCAATGTCAAGAGCAAGGGCAAGAGAGCTGTCAGCTGGATCGCCGCCATCACCTACACCGGCATGGTCGCGGTCAGCCGCATAATCGTCGGCGCACACTTCTTCAGCGACGTCCTCATGGGCGGCACGATAGCTTTCGTGAGCATGATAATCTTTAGAGAGATATTCATCTGCAAAGGTTCGAATGTGAAAGCAATGTTCGGCAAGGAATAAAATCAAGATAGGTAAGCACCCCGCAGGCTCAAGTCTGCGGGGTGTTTTTTCAAGTCCATTTTCAATCTTTGCAGGATGCACCGAAGCTTACCTACCGGTTTTGGAGACTTGCCACTATTATAGATTTTAAAAACAGGCAAACAAAGTTCACCCCTACAGTCTGTAAAATAAACTTTTGTAAGAATTTCGTGCCACTGTCGCGGCAGCGGTGCGTCGAGTCGCCGCACCCTACAAGACGCGAATCAATAAAATTGCGATAGTTTTGCGAGCGGATAATATCCGCCACTACTGTCTTATATTTTGATTATCGCTTAACAAATTAACCCTCGGTCTCGGCTTACACCGAGCAAGCTTACCTTACACAATTGTATTACAACAAAATCGCATATCTTATCCGCTCGCAGCTTTGCCCGCATTTTGAGAGCTGCCAAAGCAAAAAGCACGGTGCATCTTTTGACACACCGTGCTTTTGTTTTTTATCAGTCTTCGCTGTTCTGCTTAGCGATGGGCTCGATCCTGCCGTATCTCGAAGCGGAAGCCGCATCGGATCTGGGCGGACGTGAGGGAGCTACGGGACGGTCGCTGCGCGGGCGGTCATTTCTGCCTCTGCCGCCTCTGTCGCGGTTCTGATATCCGCCGCGTCCGTTTCCGCGGGGCGGTCTGGAGCCGCCGTTGAGGGGCTTCACGCCCTCTTCGAGGGTGATAACGACCTTGCGGTCATTCTCGGAGCCTACAGAGTGGGAGGTCACGCCCTCAACATCCTGGAGAGCCGTGTGAATGATGCGTCTCTCATAGGGATTCATGGGATCAAGCACAACATTTCTGCCGTACTTTCTGACCTTTGCTGCGCTCTTCTGAGCGAGTGCGCGCAGGGTTGCCTCGCGCTTCTCGCGGTAGTTGCCGATGTTGAGCGAGACTCTTCTCGACTTGTCCGCGCCCCTGTTGACGACAAGGCGGACGAGATACTGGATAGCGTCGAGTGTCTCTCCCCTGCGGCCGATAGCCGCGCCGTAGTCGCCGTCATATTCGACCGCGATGCTGACTTCCTCGTCAGTCTCTTCAATCTTTATCTCTGCGCCCTCAATGCCGAGGCTTGCAAGAATTTTTTCAAGATATTCCTTCGCGCCGGCTTCGGACGGAGCATCGTAGCTCACCTTGACCTTTGCGGGAGTTGTTCCGAGCAGACCGAACATCTTCTTCGTCGGCATCTCGAGAACTTCAATTTCAAAATCCGAATCGGCGGATATGCCGAGCTGCGCGATAGCGTCAGCTTTTGCAAGATCGACTGTTGCGCCGGTTCCGATAGCTTCTTTTAACATCTCTGTTTCCACCACCTGGAAAATTTATTTTTCTTCTTTTTTCTGCGCAAGTGCGCGCTTGAGATTCTCTTCCCTTGAACGGCGCTCGACAGTCTCATCGACCATAGCCTTTGCGATCATCTTCTTCGGGCTGTGGGTGAACGAAAGGATAACTGTCTGAATGAGCGCGAAAACGTTCGACGCGATCCAGTAGATACCGATACCGGCGGGGAACTGGAAGGTGAAATAGAGCGAGAACAGGGGCATACCGAAAGTCATGCAGCCCATGGTCGGGTTCTTCGCCATTTCAGGGTTGTTCTTGCGCTGCTGGAGCATTGAGAAGAGGCTCGTTGCGAGAGAAGTAAGGCCCGAGAGAATGGGGATGACCCAGAGGATTCCGGGCTCTTTTATCGACGGAATCTCGCCCAGCGGTATGCCGAGGAAGGTGAAGTTGAAGTTCGCGATGCTGTCGATAACTCCCGAGCTGATGCCCTTTGAGAGCGCGATGGGTCTTATCTCATTGATATGGTTGATAACAAAAAGCTCGATAGTCTGCTTACCTGTCTTTGCGTTATATTCAGCGAGTCCTTTTGCTATTTCTGTCAGCGAATTAATTGTTGTATCATCGATCGCGAGCGCCCACTTGAGAGGGTGATAGATAACGCCGATAAGACCGAAGATGATGATGAACTGGATGGCGAGCGGCAGGCAGCCCATATTCATGGGATTGTGTCCTTCGCGCTGGTAGAGAGCCTGAGTCTCTTCCTGAATCTTTTTCTGATCGCCCTTGTATTTGGCGTTTATTCTGCGGATCTTGGGCTGAAGGCGCTGCGTCTTGACGGTACCCTTAGTCTGGTAGATAGAAGTGGGAATCATAAGAAGTCTTGCGAAGAGGGTGAAGAGGATGAGTGCAAGACCGTAATTGTTAACAGCTTCGAATATGAATCTGAGAACATATCCGAACGGGATACCCAATGTCGTGTAAATGGCGTCCATTATTTGTGAGTCCTCCGGTTGGATTTTTTGTCCCTCTTGGGAGGGACGGGATCATAACCGCCGGGGAATAGGATATTGCAGCGAAGAAGTCTGGCAACAGTCAGCAGAGAGCCTTTGAACGCTCCGTGTATTTCGAGAGCCTCTATCGCATACTGAGAGCAGGTCGGATAGTACCTGCACATATCGGGCAGCTGCGGTGAGATATGCTTTCTGTAAAACTGAATAAGTTTTATCAGTATGTCCTTCATTTTCACTTCACAACTTTCACTCCTGCAGATATACCGATAACACCCAAGGCTCCCAGCTGTTTGCGCATTGACCGCTCGATGTCGGTGCTCTTGCGGGAGACCGTCTTATGACGGGCGACAAATACAATGTCCCATCCCCCGCAGCACTCGCCTTCGAGCTGCCGGAAAGCCGCGCGAATTATCCGGCGGCACCGGTTGCGCTCCACCGCATTTCCGAGCTTTTTGCCGGTGGTTATCCCGATGCGCATGACACCGTAACGGTTCCTGAGCGCATATGTGACAAGCACCGGGTCAGCGGCTGATTTGCCGCGCCCGTAAGTCCTGCGAAAATCGCTGTTAAGCTTGAGCGTCTGATATTCTGCCAAAGCAATCAATCCATCCGTGGCAATAATCCGCTCGACCTGTTAAAAGACCGTTAAAAAGGCCGATCAATAGGTGAGCTGCTTTCTTCCCTTCGCTCTGCGGCGGGAAAGAACCTTGCGTCCGTTTCTGTCGGACATTCTCTTGCGGAAGCCGTGCTCCTTCTTACGGTGCAGCTTCTTGGGCTGGTAAGTTCTTTTCATTTGCGGTAACCTCCGTTTCACAGGATATTAGTCACCGGCGGGCGCTTTGGTGGCATTCGTACCGCCGTGATCTTATGTGCAGATATGGGTATAACGCTTTCGCCTACCCTTGCAAGCTACTATTATATATCATACTTCACATCAATGTCAATCATTTTTTTGCGTCCTTGTGCAAACTGCTTGTTGAAAAAAAGGGGGTTTTATGATATACTCTATCCTATTATAAAGTATTATGATGGGGGAAGTTCACTAATGGATTCATTCAACGAGCTGTGGCAGGTAGTCTCCGACTATCTCAGGCAGACAAACTCCGAATCTATCTACAACGTCTGGTTCAGCGAGCTTGAGCCGATAAGCTTTGACGGCAGCCGCGCCGTGCTCATGACAACGGCGGAATTCAAGCGCCGCATCCTTGCGCAGAAGTTCGGCGGCACTCTTCACAGCGCATTTTTGAACGCGCTCGGTCTCGATGTCGATGTCGAGTTCATAGCGCCGGGCGAGGGATATTCGCAGTCTGACTCCTCGGGCTCTGCGGCGGGCTCATCGGAGATAGACGGCAGCACGCGCGCCTCAAACTATTTTGAAAACACATTCGACACATTCGTTGTCGGCGCGTCAAACAAATTCGCCCATGCGGCGGCGCAGGCAGTCGCAGCGAACCCCGGCAAGGCGTATAACCCGCTGTTCATCTACGGCAACTCGGGACTCGGCAAGACGCACCTGCTCAACGCCATATGCCACGAGATAAAAAGAAACGACCCGTCGATGAAGATAGTCCTCACCGACGGCGAGGAATTCACCAACGAGTTTATCGAAGCACTCAACCACCGCACAACAACGGAATTCCAGAACAAATACCGCAAGGTCGACGTTCTTCTGATGGACGACGTTCAGTTCATCGCGAGCAAAGAGCGTACGCAGGAGGAGTTTTTCCATACTTTCAACGCCCTGACGCAGGACGGCAAGCAGATCGTTCTGTCATCCGACCGCCCGCCTAAGGACATGCCCCAGCTTGAGGACAGAATGCGCACCCGCTTTGAGTGGGGTCTGCTCGCGGACGTTCAGCCGCCGGATCTCGAGACCCGTATGCTCATAGTCAAGCGCAAGGCGGACGCACTCAACTTCGATATCAGCGACGATGTCGTTGAATACATAGCGCAGAAGCTCAAGAACAACATCCGCCAGCTCGAAAGCGCGGTCAAGAAGATGCAGGCTTATGTCCAGATACAGGGCGCGCATGTCAACACCGCCACCGCTCAGCAGGCGATAAGGGATATTCTCAGCGACAACAAGCCTATTCCCGTCGTTGTGGACAAGATAATAACCGAGGTCGCGCGCACCTACGGCGCAAATCCCGAGGATCTGCGCTCGAAGAAGAAGGACGCACAGACTTCGAAATACCGCCAGATATCGATGTACATCGTGCGCGAGGTCACGGGACTTTCCGCCAAGGCTATCGGCGCGGAGTTCGGCGGCAGGCACTATTCAACGGTGCTCTACGCCCTTGACGAGATAAAGAAAGAGAGCGACACCGACTCGGCGCTCAGAACGACTATCAACGATATCATAAAGAACGTGCAGGAGAGCTGATTTTTCTAACAGACTGACGCACCGCGAGGGAGGGATAAATGGTGCGCGATATTATTATAGCATCGTCATCCGACAAGGTGCGCGCGCAGCTGCGCGGCTTCGTTGCGGAAATGGGAATAATGGGCGTCATCGAGTGCCGCTCTGCTTCGCAGACCCTCGATTTCGCTCAGCGTCTCCCCTCGGCTATAATAATCTGCCACCGTCTGACCGACATGGCGCCCGCCGCCATGCTTCGTCTGCTCCCGCCGGGCGCCGATATGATATTGCTTATATCCTCCGCCCAGTCCCCGCTGTTCGGCATGAGCAACGTGCAGTGCATGACCCTGCCGCTCTCACGTCCTGAATTTCGCAGTGCAATAGAAAAGCTGCTCCGCTCCTCGTCCGAGTCGCGCATACGCTCGGGCGGTCAACGCAACACGGCGGATCAGGAGATAATCGACAAGGCAAAACATTTATATATGAAAGTAAACGGTGTGTCTGAAGAGGACGCATACGCATATATTAGAAGAAGGAGCATGAACGAGAGCAGTTCTATAACCACCACCGCGCGGCACCTGCTCAGCGAGCTCGCTAATATATAAATGAAAAGGGTCTTGTGAATGAAATTCGCCAAAATGCAGGGCACGGGCAACGACTACATATATGTCAACTGTTTTGATGAATCGATCGACGACCCTCCCGCTGCGGCGAAATTTTTGAGCGACCGCCATTTCGGCATCGGCTCAGACGGGCTTGTGCTGATCTTTCCGTCCGACAGGGCGGATTTCAGAATGGATATCTACAATTCCGACGGGTCACGGGCGAAGATGTGCGGCAACGCCGCGCGCTGCGTCGCAAAATATGTCTGCGACAGTAAAATGACCGACAAAGATATGATATCTTTGGAGACTCTCAGCGGAATAAAATACATTAGTATATATAAGACGGACGGAAAGGTCACCTCGGCGCAGGTAAACATGGGGTCACCGATGCTGAAAACTCGGGATATCCCCGCGCTTATTGAATCGGACACCGTGATTTCCCGGCAGCTCGAAGTCGGCGGAAAAATTTATTCCGTCACCTGCCTCTCGATGGGCAACCCGCACTGCGTGGTTTTCTCTGAAAATATCGATTCTGTAAATATTCAAAAAATCGGCGTCGAATTTGAAAATCACCCGGCGTTTCCGGACAGGATAAATACGGAATTCGTTCAGCCGATTTCGGCTTCACGCATCAAAATGCGCGTTTGGGAGCGCGGCGCGGGCGAGACCCTCTCCTGCGGCACGGGCGCGTGCGCGGCGGCGGTCGCCTGCATATTGAACGGCTACTGCAAGCGCAATACAGATATCAAAATCTCGCTTCGCGGCGGCGAGCTCTCGGTAAAATGGAGCGCCGACGGAGATGTGTATCTGACGGGTCCGGCGCAGACCGTCTTTACAGGCGAAATTGCCTACGGCGGAGGCGCAAGATGAAAATAAACGAAAACTTTTCGCTTCTCCGCAGCAACTATCTTTTTTCGACGATGAGCCGAAAAATTAAAGATTACAAAATCGCTCACCCCGAGGCGGATATAATCGACCTCGGCATCGGCGATGTCTCGCGTCCCCTGCCCGAGGCGTGCATAAAAGCCATGCACTCGGCGGTAAACGAAATGGCGGACGCCGCCACATTCAGAGGCTACCCGCCCGAACGCGGATATGATTTTCTTATCGACAAGATATTGAAATATGATTTCGCCGCGCGTGGAATAACGCTCGAAAGAGATGAGATTTTTATAAGCGACGGCGCAAAGAGCGACACCGGCAGCATCGGCGATATCTTTTCGCCCGAGTGCAAAGTCGCCGTCTGCGACCCCGTCTACCCGGTCTATATAGACACAAACATCATGGCGGGCAGGGGCGGCAAGCCGCTCGAAAACGGCAGATTTTCAAATATTACTTATCTCGACTGCACCGCAGAGAACGGATTTATCCCTTCCCTGCCGGAGCAAAATGTCGATATAATATATCTCTGCTCCCCCAACAATCCCACGGGAACGGCGATGAATAAAGAGCAGCTCCAACAGTGGGTCGACTGGACTAATGAGCACGGCAGCGTCATTCTCTTCGACGCCGCATACGAGGCGTTTATCACAGAGAGCAACATTCCGCACAGCATTTTCGAGCTTGACGGCGCAAAGAAATGCGCCATTGAGTTCAGAAGCTTTTCAAAGACTGCGGGCTTTACCGGCGTTCGCTGCGCATATACAATTATACCGCGCGAGCTCTCACGCGGCAGAGTCAGCCTCAACGCGCTGTGGGCGCGCAGGCAGGCGACGCGGTTCAACGGCGTGTCATATATAACCCAGCGCGCCGCCGAAGCCGTCTATTCCGACGAGGGCAGGCGGCAGATAAAAGAAAATATAAACTGCTATCTCGGCAACGCAAAGAAGATAACGGACGGACTCGAAAGTATTAATATCCGCTGTTTCGGCGGCAGAAATTCGCCGTATATCTGGTTTGAAGTGCCGAACGGGCTGACCTCATGGCAGATGTTCGACAGGCTTCTGAACACCGTTCAGGTGGTCGGCACGCCGGGCTCGGGCTTCGGCACGATGGGCGAGGGATATTTTCGCCTGACCGCGTTCGCAGGGCCAAAGCGCACGCTCGAAGCAGTTGAAAGAATAAAAAACGGTCTGAAATAAGACCGCACGGAGGATAAAAATGGGCATTTTTTCAAGAATAAACAAGGGACTCAAAAAGACCCGCGAGAATATGTCTGGGGCTATCGACTCGATGCTCCACGGCAAGACTGAAATTGACGACGAATTTTATGACGAGCTCGAAGAGATACTCGTCATGGGCGATGTCGGTTGCATGACCGCATCGGAGATAGTCGAACAGCTCCGCGAGCGCGTTATGAAAAAGCATCTGCGCAAGCCTGAAGCCGTCAAGAACGAGATAAAAGAGATAGTCGCCGAGATGCTTGAGGGCGGCGAGGAAATGAGCCTTATCACTCTCCCCTCCGTCATTCTCGTCATCGGCGTCAACGGCGTGGGCAAGACCACTTCCATAGGCAAGCTCGCCGCAATGTACAAAAACGAGGGCAAAAAAGTTATCCTCGCCGCGGCGGACACTTTCAGAGCCGCTGCAATCGAGCAGCTTGAAGAGTGGGCTGACCGCGCGGGAGTCGAGATAGTCAAGCACCGCGAGGGCGCAGACCCGGCGGCTGTTATATACGACACAATTCAGGCGGGCAAGGCAAGAAACGCCGACATAATCATCTGCGACACCGCCGGCAGACTCCACAACAAGAAGAACCTAATGGAGGAGCTTGCGAAGATATACCGCGTCATCGACCGCGAGCTGCCCTACAGCGACCGCGAGAGCCTGCTCGTGCTTGACGCGACTACAGGACAGAACGCAGTCAATCAGGCAAAAGAATTCAAGAATGTTGCAGAGATCACCGGCATCATTTTAACGAAGCTTGACGGCACCGCAAAGGGCGGCGTTGTATTAAACATCAAAAATGAGCTCGGCGTACCCGTCAAGTTTATCGGCGTCGGCGAAAAGGTGGACGACCTCCGCCCGTTCAACGCCCGCGCATTCGCCGAGGGTCTGTTTGATGCAGAGCCGATTGAAGACGAGGAAGAGGAAAAAGAGGACGAATAATGGATTTTCTCATAGCTACACATAACATGAAAAAACGCGCCGAGCTTGAGCGCATATTGAAACCCATCGGCGTGCGCGTTCTGCTCGCGGAAGAGGCGGGAGTCGAGCTTACCGATGTTGAGGAGACGGGCGTCACCTTTGAAGAGAACGCATTCTTAAAAGCCGACAGCGGCTGCAAAGAGAGCGGTATGCCCTGCATCGCCGACGACTCAGGACTTGCCGTTGACGCGCTCGACGGCGCGCCGGGAGTGTATTCCGCAAGATACGCGGGCGAGCACGGAAACGACGAGAAGAACAACGAGCTTCTGCTCAAGAATCTGTCCGATATTCCTATGGACAAGCGCACCGCACGATTCGTTTCGACCGTCTGCTGCTGTTTCCCGGACGGCAGGCACATGACCGTGCGCGGCGAGTGCGAGGGCAAGATTGCCTTTGAGCCCGCAGGCGAGGGCGGCTTCGGCTACGATCCGCTGTTTTTGCCCGACGAGTTCCCCGGCAAAACGATGGCACAGCTAACCGCAGAAGAAAAAGACAGCATCAGCCACAGAGGCAAGGCGTTAAGACTCCTTGCAAAAAAACTGGAGGAAATTATATGACAAGCAAAGAGAGAGCCGCGCTTCGCGCGCAGGCAAATTCGCTCGAGCCGCTTTTTCAGGTCGGCAAGGGCGGCGTTAATGACGCACTGATAGCCCAGACGCTCGACGCATTCCGCTCCCGCGAACTGCTCAAGCTCAAGGTCCTGCTCGAGACAGCACCCAAGCCCCCGCGCGAAATTGCCGAAGAGATTGCGGCAAAGACGCAATCCGAGGTCGTTCAGGTCGTCGGTGGCAGTCTGATATTCTTCAAGGAGAATCCGGAGCTGCACGAGCCCAAGGATAAAAAGAAGAAGATAACCGGTACGAAGAATCCGAACCGCCCGTCCGTGCGCAAAAAGATACACGAAAAGAAGCTCGCCGAAGAGCGAAAGACCGCCGCTCGCCGCAAGGCGGAGCGCAATTTCAGGCGCAGCCGCGATATATAACAGCAAATTTTAAGTCAACCGGTTCAAAAGCAGGCGCATTTTCGCCTGCTTTTTTGTGCATCGGGACAAATCGGGAATTTTTTGTAAAAGCCTATTGACAGCGTAGGTATAAGAGGCTATAATACGCTCATAGATACTGAACAGGGAGGAAGCATCATGAAAAAGTTTGACAGCAACATTATGATGATGGAAATGTGCATGTTCTCCATGCGCATGTGCATGTGCATGCCTTTTTCTAACGAGCTTCCGTCAAACGAATAAATCTGATATATGCAGAGATTCGGGGAGCTTCGTGAGGAGTTTCCCGTTTTTTATTTGCATTGAGGAGGAAGAAAAGTGCAGTATCTGAAATTATTCTCGCCCTTTGATATAAGGCATTGGCGAATGTGCCGCAAGGCGCATGATTAAAAAGTCCGTTTCAACCCAATACCTTATAAATTAAAATACAAAGGAGATAATCAACATGAAAAAGACAATATCGATCATTCTCGCAGCGGTTCTCGCGCTGGGCTGCATCTTCGGCTTCGCCGCCTGCTCTTCGGGCAGCAAGGGCATCACCATTGCCGTTCCCAACGACGCTACCAATGAGGCACGTGCGCTCCTTCTTCTTCAGGAGCAGGGCATCATCAAGCTCAAGGACGGCGCCGGCATCACCGCAACCGTAAGAGACATTGAGGACAACCCCAAGAACATCACCTTCAAAGAGGTTGAAGCCGCTCAGCTTCCCAACGTTCTCAAGGATGTTGACTATGCTGTTATCAACTCGAACTACGCTATCTCCGCGGGTCTCAACCCCGTAAAGGACAATCTCGCCATTGAGGGCTCCTCGAGCGCATATTCGAACATCCTCGCCGCCAAGAAGGGCAACGAGAATTCCGACAAGATAAAGGCTCTTTCCGCCGCTCTCCAGAGCAAGAAGGTCGCCGATTTCATCGCCTCCAAGTATAACGGCGCAGTTATCAGCGTTGTTTCGAACCCCGGTGACGGCTACGATCCCTCCGTCAACTACGACGCACTCAAGGGTCAGACCATAACCGTCGCTGCATCCCCCACACCGCACGCCGAGATCCTCGCCGTTGCCAAGGAGATCCTTGCCGCTAAGGGCGTCACCCTTGACATCAAAGAGTTCGAAGATTATGTCCAGCCCAACAATGTTGTTGAGTCCGGCGAGATCGACGCAAACTACTTCCAGCACGAGCCTTACCTCGACGATTTCAACAAGCAGAACAACACGAACATCGTCACCGTTTGCTATGTCCACGTCGAGCCCATGGCTCTCTACGGCGGCAAGCAGACCACTCTTGACGCAGTGAAGTAAATGTTATAAAATATAATGCCGGGCTAAGTTGCTCTTAATCGGGCTGCTTGCCGGCATTATCTTTTTATCCAGAAGTTCGGAGGCATAAAATGATCGAGATTAAAAATCTGTCAAAAACTTTCAAGACCGCCGACAGCTCGCTCGACGCGCTCAAGAATGTTTCTCTGACGATAAACGACGGCGATATTTACGGCATCATCGGCATGAGCGGCGCGGGCAAGAGCACGCTCGTGCGGTGCATAAATATGCTCGAACGCCCGACTGAGGGCCAGATACTCATAGACGGGGTCGATATGGGTTCGCTTTCGAGCAAGCAGCTCAGGGACGCCCGCCGCAATATAACCATGATATTCCAGGGCTTCAACCTGCTCATGCAGCGCAACTGCCTGAAAAACATCTGCTTTCCGCTCGAGCTTGAGGGCATGAAGAAAGAGGACGCGAAGAAACGCGCGCTCGAACTGCTCGAGATAGTCGGTCTGCCCGACAAAGCGAAGGCTTACCCCGCTCAGCTCTCCGGCGGTCAGCAGCAAAGAATCGCGATAGCCCGCGCACTCGCTACAAATCCGAAAGTTCTGCTCTGCGACGAGGCGACAAGCGCGCTCGACCCGAACACCACACATTCGATCCTCAACCTCATAAGAGACATAAACAAAAAGCTCGGCATAACGGTTATTATAATAACCCACCAGATGAGCGTTGTTGAAGAGACCTGCAACCGAGTCGCCATTCTTGACAACGGCACGGTCGTTGAACAGGGCGAAGTCAGCACCGTCTTTGCCCATCCGCAGTCGGCGGCAGCAAAACGCCTCGTGTTCCCAGACGCTTCGGATGAGATTTTTGCTCCCGCTTCGGACGAGCACAGGATAAGAGTCGTCTTCAACGGCGCGTTCGCGACCAACACCCCGCTGATAACCAAGATGGCTATGGACGAGGGAATCGCGGCGAATATTTTAGCTGCCTCCACGCGCTGCATCGGCGACAAGGTCTACGGCAACATGCTCCTCGGCATCCCCGGAGGGGACAACGAGCTTGAACGCGCGTCGAAATATCTGCAGAGTATGCCGGATATTCTTGTTGAGGAGGTTTAAAAGATGTTTGACAATGCATTCACTTCCGAGGCGCTGACGGAAGCCCTCGATATATTAAAAAATGATTTCCCGCTGGCTATCTGGGAGACGATATATGTCACCCTGCTCTCCACGCTCTTCGCGATAATTATCGGCCTGCCGCTCGGCGTGCTGCTCGTCGCGGGCGAAAAGGGCGGCGTTCTCCCCCTGCCGAAGGCTCTGATGAAGGTTCTCAATGTTATTATAAATCTTCTGCGTTCGGTGCCGTTTTTGATTCTGATGATTCTCGTCTTCCCACTGACCCGTCTTATCGTCGGCACGGCGGTCGGCACAGTCGCCTCGATAGTCCCGCTCGTCATCGCGTCGTTCCCGTTTGTGGCGCGCCTTGTTGAAAGCAGCCTGCGCGAGGTCAACCCGAATATAATTGAAGCCGCGCAGAGCATGGGAGCTTCGCCCATGCAGATAATTATCAAAGTCATGATTCCCGAGAGCGTGCCCTCGCTGCTCTCGAACTTCACGATAGCGATAACCACCATCCTCGGCTACTCCGCAATGAGCGGAATAATCGGCGGCGGCGGACTCGGCAAGATAGCCATAAACTACGGCTACTACCGCTACAAATATCTCGTCATGATCTTTGCGGTTATCCTGCTCATAGCGCTCGTTCAGATTTTCCAGAGTGTCGGCACCCACCTTGCAGCAAAGACAGACAAGAGACTCAAGAAAAAATAATTAAGCACATAAAAAGCACCCGGTCGGGAGAAATCCCTGCCGGGTGCTTTGCTGTATTTATTTTACGCCTTCGCTTTCGGGGTGAAAACCTTTGCGTCAAGCTTTTTCATCAGCGCGTCGAACACTATCGCCATAAGCAGCGTAGCGGCGAAGCAGAGAATGAAATAGTTCAGATTGTTGTTGACCAGTCCGAGTCTCTTGAATATCGTCATCGGGATGCGCTGGAGAATATAGACGCTGAAAACATGCTTGCCGAGCATCGAAAGTGCGGGATTGCCGATTTTTATCTTCATCGATGCGAGCACAACGATAAGCATGAACGCGCTCGCCCACGCCCAGTATACCGGGAGCCCCGCCGAGCGATATTTATGTCCGACAACAAAGGCTGCAACCGCGACCGTAATGCAGAGTATATAGATATAGTTGTTTTTCATCACGAATTTGTCTATATATTTCTTGAGATACGCATACCACATACCCAGCGGGAAGAGAATCAGCGTGTTGTAATACCACGCGGGCTTTCCGACTTTTATAAGCGCAAAAGCGAGTCCGCAGGTGAGTACGGTCATCGCGATAAGCCCCGGGATATGGTGCTTGCGGAAGATAAGGAACGACACTATAAGTATCAGATAGAGGCAGAGAACCGCGGTAATATACCAGTTCGAGTTGCCTATGCTCTCCCATGTAGTGAACGCGAGCAGAGTCGTTCTCGTCTTCGTCTTTATTCCGAGTGCGAGGTTCATCAGCAGGAACAGGAGAACCGCAATATCAAAATGCGCAAAAAGGCTCAGGAACCTACGCCTGAAAATACCCTTGACATATGGCGTGCCTTTTTTCATTATAGAGCACATCATGCCATAGCCCGAATAGAACAGGAAGGTCACAACAACGAGCTGGCCGAGCCAGCTTTTCAGGTCGAGCCATATCGTATCGGACGAGCCGCCGAGCTTCATATACCCGCTGATGTGGCACATGAAAACGAGCAGCACGAAGATTCCGTTTATGGCGCCGGTCGTATCTTTTGACATATAATCGGAATTGAACTCACCCGATTTGACGAACTTTGCGCCGCACAAAAACACAAACAGCGCAGCTACCAGAACATAGATCATATTTAATTATCCTCCGCAATATTTGAGACAATTATATCACAGCATTCCTATCCTTGCAACAAAAAAAGCGCGGGCGCAGTTTTCGCTGCACCCGCGTTTTCGTTAGAAAGGTGATGTATCAATTAAAGGGGTTGTAGTAGAATGATCTGTTGTCCTGCTGGGTTGTCTGCTCCTGCTGCTGTTGGGAGGAAGAGGAAGTGGTGTTTCCGGTATCCTCGACGAGCTTTACCTTGACATTGAATTCCTTTGTCTGATAGTTGCTCGATATCCTGCACAGGGTCAGGGTCAGCGTATCGCCGACTTTGGCGTTTTCAATCGCTTCGAGCAGAACTTCCGAAGTGCTCAGCTCCTTGCCGTTGACCGCCGTTATAAGATCGCCGACCTGGGCGCTGCTGTTTGCAAGGTCGCTGTCCTCGTTGATGTCCGCGATTATGAGCGAGCCCGCCGGCAGACCCTTTATCTGCACTATCATGTTATACTGCTGGTTCGATGTGTTTGAGAAGTAGCTGATGCCGAGCTTCGGGCGGTTCGGCACTCTGCCGTAGGCGATAAGATCGTCGATTATCTCTTTTGCGGACGAGATCGGGATAGAGAAGCCCATGAGCTCATAGCTGCTGTCGCTGATTTTAAGCGAGTTTATTCCGACCACCTGGCCGTATTCGTTTATCAGAGCGCCGCCGGAGTTGCCGGGGCTGATAGCAGCCGTGTGCTGGATGCACTCCATGGAATAGCCTATCTGGCTGCTGACGGTTCTCGAAATTGCGGAGACCATTCCGTTGGTAAACGAGCCGAAGAACTCGGTGCCGCCGGGGTTGCCTATTGCATAGACGGTCTCGCCGACCGAAAGCTTCGTTGAATCGCCGAACTCTGCGGCGGTGAAGCCCGTAGCCTTTATTTTCAGCACGCCGATATCGGTGCGCGAATCGTAACCGACTATCTCGGCGTCATACTGAGTGCCGTCATGCAGCTGAACGACGGCTTTGACGCCCTCGCCGCTGATAACATGGGCGCAGGTGATAATATAGGTATAAGTGTGATCTTTATTCTCGCCCATGACTATGCCGGAGCCTTCGCCGGAAGCCGAGCTTGACGACTGGCTGTATACGACTATGCCGACATTGCTCGGCGAAACTTTTTCATATATCTGAGCCGAGGTGAGCACGCCGTTGCCCTTTGAAGTCGTTGTCGCCTTCGGGGTCTCGGCAATGTTCAGCTGAGCGTCGCCCTCGGAAGTACCGGTCACAGAAGTGCCGCCGGAGCTACTGTTATTATTTCTCTTTGCAAGCACTGTAACTGTCGCAGAGACCGCGATAACAACTGCGAGGATTGCGGCGAAAACCGCAACGCCTTTCTTCTTCGCGCTCATCTTTTTCTTCTTTTTCTCGGGCTGAGGCGGCGTGTAGCTGCCGGAATTATATGAATTCTGGCTGTTATAGCTGCCCTGCTCGGGCTGCTGCGGAGCGGAATAAACCTGATCCGGCTCAAGCGGTGCAGACTGCTGTGCGGTGTCTGCCGAGTTGTCTTCGGGCGGCGTCTCGCCGGAACTGCCGAAGTTGTTCACATAATCATCATTGTACATAAACTGAATTTACCTCCATCCATTGCCTTCGGGATATCCTTCATCTTTTGACACTATTATGGACTTTCAATATTACGATTTCTTGAACGTCGGGTAAATAACCTTTGGATTTTTATTCAACTTTTTTCCGCAAAAATTCATCTCAGCGGAAGCCAGAACACGAACTGCGTATATTCGCCCGGCTCGCTGTTGACGGTTATCTGACCGCCGTGCATATCGATTATGGTCTTGACTATATACAGTCCGAGACCCGCTCCCTTGACATCGTAGCTGCGCGATTTGTCCGTTTTATAGAAGCGCTCAAAGACTTTGCCCGCCTCTTCGCGCGAGATTCCCTTGCCGCTGTTCTTGACGGAGAATATCATCTTTTCGCTGTCCGACTTTATCGCGACTTCGATATAGCCGCCCTCGTTCGTGAACTTCACGGCGTTGTCGATAAGATTATATACGACCTGATTTATCATATCCTCATCGGCGCAGATGTTGAGCGGCTCGACTTTATCAAGGCCGCGTATCTCTATCTTCTTTTCATCTATCGCGCGCTCGAAGCCGAGCATCGTTTTGAAGGTCATTGCCGAAATGTCGAACTCCTTGGGCTGGATTTTTAACTGACCCGCCTCTATCTTCGACATATTGAGCATACCCGTGACAAGGCGAGAAAGGCGCTTGACCTCATCGGAGACTATTCTGAGATAATATGTGCTCTTCGACGAATCTATCGTGCCGTCGAGTATTCCGTCTATGAATCCGCCGATAGTGGTCATCGGGGTCTTTAACTCGTGCGAGACATTCGCGACGAAATTGCGTCTCGAAGTCTCGATAGCCGAAAGCGCGTTCGCCATCGAGTTGAACGCCGTCACAAGCTCCGCGACCTCGTCCTCGTCGCCGCCCAGCACTTTATGATAGGGCACCGAGATTCGGTTGCTGAAATCGCCCTTTGCATACTGCTTTGCCGCCGCCGACATCTCGCGCAGGGGCTTTGTCATCTGATAGGTCATAACATATGTTGCAACGAATGCTATCGCGAGCGCGAGAATTGCCGAGAACAGGAACATCTTGAGCATCGCCCTGACAGGCTCGTGCAGCGAATCCGTATCCTGCGAAGCGATGACCGCGCCGCAAAGCTTGCCGGATGCCACTATCGGCTCAACGCTTATAAAATGCGAGCTCTTGTACATTCCGCCGAGCGTGCCCGTTTCGGTATATCCGCCGCTACTGAGCCTCGACAGAGCTGTTTCGGGGACGGTATATTTGCTGTGGACTATGCACTCGCCCATGTACATCACGAGATTGGACTGCCATATATCCTTACAGCAGATTATCTTGCCGTCGGTGTCGCATATATAAATGTCCGCATCTATCGCCTGCGAGAGCTGGGCGGTCGAAACGCTCATGAGCAGAGTAGAATTCTTGTTGCTCTCTTCAAGCGAGTAGCCTTTTTGAATAAGCGCCGCGGCAGTCTGCGAGACGGTCTGCGCGTTCTGCTTTAAAAGCGCCGTCTTCTCTTCGGACTGGTAGCGCGCGATGAATATCAACAACGACGAGCCGAGAATGGTGAAGCCGATGAACAGTATCAGCACCGTCACATAGAAGTAACGGTGAAACAGACCCGAGCGTTTTGTTCTCGAGCCTGCGTTCTTTACATCTTTTATTTCAAACTTTTTGCGTGCTTTTTTCATGCACATCAATCCTTGGTCTCAAACTTGTAGCCTACGCTCCAGACGGTCTTGAGCTCCCACTTGTCGGACACGCCCTCGAGCTTCTCTCTGAGCCTCTTGACATGGACATCGACCGTTCTCGAATCGCCGTAATAGTCGAAGCCCCAGACTTCGTCGAGCAGCTGATCGCGGGTGAACACCCTGTTCGGGTTGCTGGCAAGGTGATAGATAAGCTCCAACTCTTTGGGCGGAGTGTCGATGCGCTTGCCGTCGACCCAGAGCTCATAGTTCGTCAGGTTTATCTTGAGCTTGTCGTATTCGACCTGCTTTATATCCGCCGCCGGGGCGCCCGCGCTGCGCCTTAAAACCGCCTTGACTCGCGCCACAACTTCCTTTGCATCGAAGGGCTTGACGACATAGTCGTCCGCGCCGAGTTCAAGACCGAGGACTTTGTCAAAAGTCTCGCCCTTTGCGGTGAGCATGATTATCGGCTTGTCCGAGAATTTTCTTATCTCGCGGCAGACCTGCCAGCCGTCGAGGCGGGGCAGCATTATATCAAGCAGCATCAGATCCGGCTGAATCTCGCCGAAGCTCTTCACGGCGCTCTCGCCGTCGTTTACTATGCTGACTGTGTAGCCCTCTTTTTCAAGATAGAGGCGCAGCAGTTCGCAGATATTAACGTCGTCGTCAACGACAAGTATTTTTTCGTTAGCCATAAGTACCTCTCCTTTGTTTTAAACGAACCCATTGTAATTATTATAGACCATTCAAAAAAGTTTGTGTGAATGGCGGAATAACATTTTGTTACAAAATTTCGTATTTTTACTACTCTGTAGCATCTAAGAGTTTACATCCGGTTGCAAGAACGCTTGTAAAGTTTTAGGTGTTATAGGGGACTACCTGTGCAGATTCTCGCCCATGCTCACGAGCTTATGCTCGATGGAGTCGACGAGCGCTATCCAGCTCGCGTTGATAACGTCCTGCGACACGCCGACCGTTGTCCAGATATCCTCGCCGTCCGACGACGTGATAAGAACGCGGACGCTCGCCGCCGTGGCGTCTTTGGGCTCCATGACGCGAACCTTGTAGTCGATGAGCCTCAATTTTCTAAGGCACGGGTAGAACACCTCGAGTGCTTCACGCAGAGCGCGGTCGAGCGCGTTGACGGGACCGTCGCCGTCCGATGCCGCTATCCTGACTCTGCCGTCGACGCTGAGCTTTATCGTTGCCGTCGCGCTGTGGTCATTGTCATAGGGCAGCTCGTCGAGCACCTTGTAGCTGATGAGATCGAAGAACGGCTTGTATTTTCTGACGAGGCGGTGAACTATCAGCTCAAACGAAGAATCCGCGCCCTCATATTGATAGCCCTCGTACTCCTTCTGTTTGAGAATATCGAGCAGCTCCGCGACCTGCGGCGAATCCTTGTCGAAATCGGGATAGAGCTTCTGTATCTTCTTGAGCACCGCCGCCTTGCCGGTCACTTCAGAAAGCAGGAAGCGCCTGCGGTTGCCGACGGATTCGGGGTCGATATGCTCGAACGATTCGCTGAATTTCAAAACGCCGTCGGCGTGCATTCCCGCTTTATGGGCAAATGCGCTGCGCCCGACAAACGGCACATCCCTGTGCAAAGTTACATTGGCTATCGACGCTATCTTTATCGCCGATGAGGTCAGATTTTTCAAATTCTCCTGCGGGATACACTCATAGTCGGATTTTATCTGCAAATTGGGGATTATCGAAGTGAGCTTCGCGTTTCCGCACCGCTCGCCGAAGCCGATAAATGTGCCCTGCACCTGCTTGGCGCCCGCTCTGACAGCCATGAGTGCGCCCGCGCACGCCATATCGGAGTCGTTGTGAGTATGTATTCCTATATCGGTACCGGGGAAAGCTTTTACAACATCGCCGGTGATTTTTTCAATATAATCGGGAAACGAGCCGCCGTTCGTGTCGCAGAGCGCCAGGCAGTCCGCGCCGCCGCGCAGAGCCGCGCGCAGACTTTCGAGCGCGTAGCCGTCATTGTCCGACATACCGTCAAAGAAGTGCTCGGCGTCGAAAACGACATATTTGCCGTGGCTTTTGAAAAAGCGGCAGGTCTCCTCTATCATAGACAGATTTTCTTCGAGGCTCGTCTGCAAAACGCCCTCGACCTGAACTTTTCTGCTCTTGCCGACTATTGACACGCACGGGGTTCCCGCCTTGAGCAGAGCGGCACACGCCGCGTCCTCTTCGACTCTCTCGCCCTTTCTCCGCGTTGAACCGAATGCGCACAGGCGGGAATTTTTGAGCCACAGCCTGCTCGCCCGCTCGAAAAATTCAAGCTCGCGCGGATTGGAGGTCGGGTTGCCCGCCTCGATTATCGGTATGCCGAGATCGTCCAGCACCCGGACTATCTCCATCCTGTCGTTGACGGAAAAGGATATTCCCTCACCCTGAGCGCCATCGCGCAGGGTCGAATCGAGCAATTCGATTTTTTTCAACTCTCTCCCTCCCGTGTCAGTCGTTTATGACCGTGTCGCCGCTCTCAAGAGCGGTTATGCCCGAGCGCGAAAGCTCGGCTATTCCGTGGACGCTCATGTCCGCGATAAACGCGTCTATTCGCTCCGGCTCGCCCGTCAGCTCCGCCGTGAGCATCGTGTGACCGATGTCCTTGACCCTCGCGCCGTAGGCTATGACGGTCTTTAAGACCTGCGGTCTGTCCTTGTTAAGGCAGTGGACTTTTATCAGCAGAAGTTCGCTAGAAACGAGCTTCCCCTCTTCGAGATGCGCCACTTTTATGACATCCTCGAGCTTCAACAGCTGAGCCTCGACCTGTTTTACCTGCTCCGGCTCAACCTCGGAGACAACCGTCATTCGCGAGAACTCGGGATGCTCGGTCTCGGAGACCGTGAGGCTTCGTATATTATATCCGCGGCGCGCAAAAAGTCCCGCCACTCTGAGCAGAACGCCCGAGCGGTTTCGGACAAGCGCCGAAACGGTCAGCTTCTGAGTCATAATAAATTCTCCTTATTTGTAGATAGCCGTCGTGATATCGCCGCCGGGCGGTATCATCGGGAGCACAGCGCAGTCTGGGTCGATGCGGCAGTCTATAACTACGGGCTTGTCCATCGAGAGCGCCTTTTTGAAAACGCGTTTCGCCTGCGACGGATTCTTTATTCTCATGCCCTTGACGCCGAACGCCTTTGCGACGGCGGCTATATCCGTACCGCGACCCGGCTGAGTCGCGGAAAAGCGTCCGTCATAGAACACCTTCTGCCACTGGCGCACCATGCCGAGCACGCCATTGTTCATAACTATAACAACGACGGGGATATTATATCTGCTGAGCGTTGCAAGCTCGCTCAGGCTCATATGGAGTCCGCCGTCCCCTGTTATCAGAACGGTCTTTCGCTCGGGTTTGCCGAGTGCCGCGCCTATCGCCGCACCCATGCCAAAGCCCATCGCGCCCAGTCCGCCCGAGGTTATCAGCGAACGCGGGCGTTCAAAATCATAGTACTGCGCCGTCCACATCTGATTCTGACCGACATCGGTCACTATATTCGCTTCGCCCTTCGTCAGCTCGCTCAGAGTGTGCAGAACCGTGTACGGAGCATAGGGCTTCGGGCGCGGGATCTGCCTTTTGAACTCGGCTATCTCGCCGAGCCACTCGGAGTTCTCACCGGGCGGCAGCATAATACTTAGCTTTTCGAGCGTCTTTCCGAGATCGCCGAGAATGTGGGCGTCGGAAATTATATTTTTGTCGAACTCCGCCGCGTCTATATCAATATGTATTATCTTCGCCTTCGGTGCAAAGCTCTCTTTGCTCGCGGCGACGCGGTTTGAAAATCTCGCGCCCGCGGCAATGAGTAAATCGCAGTTTAACGCCGCCATATTTGCCGCCGGGTTTCCGTGCATGCCGACGAGTCCCAAGAACAGCTCCGCCGAGCACGGATAAGCGCCGAGCCCCATCATAGAACACGCGACGGGGATATGCAGTTTTTGAGCAAATGTTTTCAGCGCATCCGACGCGCCGGAGCTTATCGCCCCGCCGCCGACATAGATAAGCGGTCTTTTGGCTTTTTCTATCATCTGCGCCGCGCGTTCGAGCTGAGCTTCCTCGGGCTCTTTTGCCCGCGCGGGCTCGCTCTTCGGGGCACGCTCGTATTCCTCGCTCTGCGCCGCGATATCCGCCGGGATATCGACCAAAACCGGACCTTTTCTGCCGGACTGCGCTATCGAGAACGCCTCGCGGACATCCTGCGCCACTCCGCGCTCGCCCGACGCGATGAACGAATATTTCGTCACCGGCATCGTAACGCCCGCGATATCGACCTCCTGAAACGAGTCGCTGCCGAGGAGCGAGGTCTTGACGTTCCCCGTTATCGCAACAACGGGGCTCGAATCCATGTATGCTGCGGCGATGCCCGTCACGAGATTGGTGGCACCGGGTCCCGAGGTTGCAATAACGACTCCCGTTCTGCCCGTCGCGCGGGCGTAGCCGTCCGCCGCGTGAGCCGCCGCCTGCTCGTGGCAGGTGAGTATATGGCGAATTTTATCGCATTTGTAAAGTTCATCGTAGATATCGAGCACCGCACTGCCGGGATAGCCGAAAACCGTATCGACTCCCTGTTCGAGCAGCACATCTATCAGCGCCCGCGCACCCGTTGAATTCATAAACACGCCTCTGAAAAAATTTATTTTACCGAGAATTTGAAGCTTGTGCGGCTTCTGAACTTTTCGCCCGCCTTGAAAATGCAGGACGGGAAGTTCGGCTGGTTCGGAGAGTCGGGATAGAACTGGGTCTCAAGGCAGAAGCCGGCATATTTGTTCATCAGCGTGCCGCCCTTGCCGGGTATTTTGTCGAGGAAGTTGCCGGTGTAGAGCTGAACGCCGGGCATATCCGTAGTAACTTCCATAACGCGCCCGCTCTCGGGGTCATATGCAGTCGCGAACGCGCCCTGCGTGCCCTCGTCGATGCAGAAATTATGGTCGTAGCCGTTGCATCCGATGATGAGCTGATCGTCGTCCTGATCTATATCCCTGCCGATAGCTTTCATCTGTCTGAAATCAAACGCCGTGCCGGTGACATCTCTTATCTCGCCGGTCGGTATGCTGTCCTCATCAATGGGAGTGTAGCGCGACGCGGACAGGCGAAGCTCCTGAGAGAGCACGTTCGGACGCTTATACGAGCCAAGATTGAAATACGCGTGATTCGTCATGTTTATCGGCGTGTCCTCGGTGCAGACAGCTTCATATGCAATCGAAAGCTCGTTGCTGTCATCAAGAGTATAAGTCACCTTTGCGCTCATCTCGCCGGGGAATCCGTTCGAGCCCTCGCCGCTTTTATATTCGAGAACGAGGCTCTCGCCCTCGACTTTTGCCGCCCAGACAGCGTGCGAAAACTCGCCGCCGCCGTGCAGGCAGGTCTTGCCGTTCTCATTCTTTATGACATCAAATTCTTTGCCGTTAACGGTAAAATGTCCGCCGCAAATACGGTTCGCATATCTGCCGACGATCTGACCCTGATAGTCCGAACGCTCGACATGACCCTTGAGATCGTCGAAGCCGATGAGAACATCCTCGAAATTTCCGTTTCTGTCGGGTGCAAAAAGCGACTGCCAGGTTGCGCCGTATGTAATGACGGACGCACTGACGCCGTTTGCGTTCTTGAGCTCGTATATATCGACCTCTCTGCCGTCGGAAAGAGTGCCGAAAAGTTTCTTTGAAATCATTGATTTCATCCTCCTGCTGTTATATTAACTCATGGTAAATTATACATTTAATAAAGACAAGTGTCAAGCCGAACGGCGCACCGGCGCGCAACAGAAAAGCTGAATCTGGCGGCAAAAATTACAGCATCCATATTGACACGGGCAAATTCACAGTTTATAATAAAATCAATTTAGTACAGTAAAGCCTTAAATCTGAGGCAAAGAACGATTCGGGGCTTGCTGAAAGGGGAATAACAATGAGTTCATCAAAAGGAAAGTATATGAACTTCAAGGAAATCGCCGCCTATTCGCTCGGCCTTTTCGGCTTCCAGGCGATAGTCGGACTCCTGAATTCATATCAGGCGGAGTTTGACGCTTCGATTCTCGGCGCGGATATCGCAGTTGTCGGTATTCTCGTGCTCGTGGCGAAGATTCTCTCCGCAGTTTTCGACCCGTTCGTCGGCAATATGATCGACCGCTCGAAGAGCAAAAACGGCAAGTTCAAATCGATGATTGCAAAGTCGATCCTGCCCCTGCTCGTCATGTCCGCGGTTGTGTTCATCGACGTGCCGTTCAAGACGAACAAAGCGGCAACTTACATATGGATCTTCGCGACCTATCTTCTCTGGAGCTTCGCGATGGCCCTCGGTGACGTGCCCTCGCAGGGCATCGCATCCGTCCTCACTCCCGACCCGACGGAGCGCACGAATGTCGTCTCCATCTCAAACACGTTCAAGCAGATAGGCTTCTCCGCCTGCGTCGTGATAGTGCCCATCGCCTGCCTTATAATCCCGGGCGGCTCCAAGGTGCTCGTCAAGAGCGGCGAAACCGACCTGCCCATGATAGCGAACGAGTATCTGTTCACAGCCGTCCTCACTGCCGTTTTCGGCTGCGTGCTGTTCGGGCTTATCCCGCTTCTCAACAAGGAGCGCGTACCCTACACCGCGGGCGACAAGATATCTTTCAAGGACATGATGGGCGCGCTCAAATCGAATAAGCCGTTCATGCTCGTCATAATCTCGTATTTCCTCGGCTTCGGACGCCAGATGGCAATGGGAATTCAGGTTCAGGCGGCGAATATTCTTCTCGGCTCGCAGAACCTCGTCGCAGTCCTCGGCATCTCAACCGCCATCGGCACGATGATAAGCATGGCGGCCTGCCCGTTCCTTATAAAGAAGCTCGACGAGAAAAAGGTCTTTATCGGACTTTCGGTCTACGGCTTCATCGCATCCGTGCTCTCGTTCGTGATAGCCCACTTCTGGTTCACGAACCCCGACAACATGGTGCTCACCGTCCTCTTCTACTTCTCGCTGTTCCTCATGGGTCTCCAGTTCGCTTCCGTCAACCTCATGCCCATGATAATGACCGCCGACTGCGTTGACTACTATGAGTACGAGACGGGCAAGCGCATGGAGGGCACAGCGTATTCGGTGCTCACGCTGACTATCAAAATCTGCCTTGCGCTCGGCACGGCGCTCGGTCTTGTGTTCGTTCAGGTCTCCGGCTATTCGGACACCGTGCGCGAGATCGCCGCAGGCACCGCTGCCGGATTCGCGACAAAGACAAAGGACATCGTGTTCTTCGCCTACGCCGTTGTCCCCGGTATTCTCTCCCTGCTCTCCGCTATTCCGATATTCAAATACGATATCGTCGGCAAGAAGAAGCAGGAGATATCCGACGCGCTCCAGGCAAGAAGAACCGCCGCAGCCGCCGAGAAATAATCAAAGCAAAAAGTTATCCTCCGTATGGATTCATACGGAGGATTTTTTGTTTGGTTGGTTTTTTAAGTCTCTCTTGTATAAAGAGACGCGGCGCGAAGTGCCGGAGGAACTGTTTTGAATAAGTTGCAATTTTCAAAATTGCGAGTATTTTGAACTTTCATACAACCCCTCAGTCACGGCTTCGCCGTGACAGCTCCCCTTACACAGTGGAGCCTTGGGGCTGTGCAATGACAAACTTTTTCGATTTAAAATAATTCGTCGCACTTTTATGGCTCCCTTGTGTAAAGGGAACTGTCAGCCGTCAGGCTGACTGAGGGATTGTTTTACTGCAGAGTCAATATATTCGCAAACGCCCTGAAAGTTTTCGTTGATTTCATTATTGGGGATGCGAATCACTGTGAGTCCGTATTTTTTCAAAAAATCCGTCCTCTCAGTATCTTTTTGCATATTATCATTCTTATAGTGCTGAGAACCGTCAAGCTCAATAACAAGCTTAGCCTTAGCGCTGTAAAAATCCGCTATATATTTTCCGAGCACCTTTTGCCTTGAGAAACGAATAGGATAGCCGCGCAGAAAATCATACCAGAGATGCCGCTCTTCTTTTGTCATCTCTTTTCGCAGCTGTTTTGCCAAGGGAACAAGCTGTTTATTGTGTTTTGGCTGCATGACGATCCCTCCGTCTCGGCTTCGCCGAGCCACCTCCATTTACACAAGTGAGGCTGATAAAACTTATTCAAACATCGCCTTGAATGCTTTTATCCACTCGCGCGCTATCAGCGCGTGCCCGCTCTCCGTCGGGTGGATGCCGTCCCAAATCCAGTAGGCGCAGTCACGTCCCTCTGCTGCTTCGTCGAACAGATGCTGAAGCTGGATAAAAAATATCCTGCCGTCCTTTTCGGCAATGCGGCGGCAGATTTGCGAATATCTGCCTATCTCTTCGCGGCAAGTATTCTCTTCCGCCTTGAATCTGTCCTTTGTCGGCAGAAAGAACGGCTCCATGAGAAACACTTTCAGCTCCCCGTTCGTTTCAAACGACTGCGAGAGTATGCTTTCGAGATTCTTTTCGTATTCCTCGGGCTCAACATGATTTTCGCCCTCAAGGAAGCAGTCGTTCGTGCCGATGAGCAGGCTCAAAACATCCGGCTCTATATCGAGCGCATCCTCGCGCCAGCGGCGGAGCAGTCCGCGCGTCGTGTCGCCGGAAATGCCTCGGTTTACGAATTGAAGTCCGGCGTCCGGATATTCCGCGCCGAGCATCCCGCTGACAATAAATGCGTAGCTGTGCCCTATCTGATGGTTGAGATCGTGACGGCGTTCGGGCTCTTTGTATCTGTTGCCGTCCGTTATCGAATCGCCCTGAAAAAGTATCTTCATTTTTCTCCTCCTCAGTCTATATCCGCAAAAACCGTGTCTGTTATTTCTCCGCGGCAAGTGCCGTTGCTAAGGTCAACGAGCCGCGCCTCAAACGCAGGCTCAAGCTCCTGCGGTATTCTCATTTTCACCGTCACCGCGTCCTCGAACGCCGTGTCCTCGATTATGCCGCCCCGCTCCGGGATAAGCGAGGCGAGCCGCCCGTAAAATGTGTAGTCGCAGCGGATTTTCACTATACTGCACTCGGCGCGGGTCACTATGCCGCCCGCATCGACTGCGATTTTCGCCGCGTGCGAATAGGCTCTGACGAGTCCCCCGCCGCCTAAAAGTATTCCGCCGAAATATCGGGTGATAACCAGAACGCAGTCGGTCAGCTCCTCTTTTTGCAGGACATTGAGTGCCGGCATTCCCGCCGTGCCCTGCGGCTCGCCGTCATCCGAAAAGCGGCAGATGTTGCCCTCTCTGATTATATATGCCGGGACATTGTGCGTCGCGTCCCAGTGCTTTGACTTTATCGAATCAATAAACGCTATCGCGTCCTGCTGAGTCGTGACGGGCGATATATAGCCGATGAACCGCGAACGCTTTTCAACGAACTCGGCGCTCGCCGCCGCTCTTATGGTTCTGTACTGCATATTGCCGCCTCCCGTCAAATTTTATTCTTCTTCGCCGTCCTCGTCGTTCTTTTCATACGGGAACTCGTAGACGACCTCCAGCTTGTGCCCGCGCATCCACAGCGACGGGGTTATGCGCAGAGTGTAGCCGCAGCCGTTTGGGGTTATCCACTCGTGCATCGGCAGCTGGGGCAGACCGAAATTTGTGAGCAGCGCCATCATCACGCCGCCGTGAGTGACTATCGCCGCGCGGTCGGTCTCGGTCTTTATCAGACCGTCGATTATTTTTATGAATCCCTCGCACACGCGCTTTGCGAACGCCTCGTTGCTCTCGCCGAACGGCGGCTCAACGCCCTGCTCGCCGGCGAGCCAGCGCGGGAACATCGGATAGTCCTTGAGCTCCTCCGCATCCTTGCCCTCGAACTCGCCGAAGTTGCACTCTATGAGCGAATCTATAGTAATGCACTTGTTGTCGGGATAGAGTATCGCCGCGGTGTCGGTGCAGCGCTTGAGCGGACTCGATATGACCGCGCCGACGGGCGGATAGACAAGCTCCGAGCGCATATTCTTGAGCTGCTTTCTGCCCTCTTCGCTGAGTTCAACGTCGGTGTGACCGATATATTTTCCCTCGGTCTCCTCCTTTGTCGCGCCGCTTCTTATGATATAGACTATATAGCTTTTCATGTTTCCTCCAAAAATACGTTGAGTATTTTGTTGAACTGTATAATTGAAAATTCTTGAATTTCTGATATAATGATTATACAGACTGTATAAAAGAGGTATCGTTATGGCAACAAATATAACCGCGCGCCTATCTTCACTCAGAAAAGAAAAGGGGCTGAGCCAAAAGGAAGCCGCCGCAGGACTCGGAGTCTCTCAGGCGCTGCTCTCCCATTACGAAAACGGCATACGCGAATGCGGGCTCGATTTTCTCTGCCGCGCGGCGGATTACTATAACGTCACCACGGACTACCTACTGGGGCTGAGCGAATCGAAGCGCGGATTCGAGGGCGCGTTCGGCATCAAAGGCGACCTGCCCTCCGACTCGGAGCTCAACACCCTGACTATATTCCGCGTCGCAGGAAAGCTGCGCAAATTTCTGACTTTCCCGCAGGAGAGTAATGACTCAACCGTCGACTCCCTGCACAGGATATACAGCCTTATGATGTACCGAATCATAATCGCGGAGACCACCAAGGGCAATCTCCCGAGCGATTGGGTGCCCAACGCAGATATTCTCAACGACCCCGCCTATCTGCATATTCTCGACTGCATCGAAAGCGAGCTGATAACGCAGGGCAGCCACTCGCCGCGCCGCGCTCCCGCAAAAATGCCTATGAGCTTCAGAACAGTCATCGACCGGACGCAGAGCTTTGTTGAATCCCGCTGCGAAAAAAGCGGAATAAAGCTCGACGGCGGCTACACCACGAAATTTTAGTTATATTCTCGCAACGCCGCTGTCCCTCGCCGCCTGCGCAACCGCATCGGCGACTGCCTTGCCGACGCGCTCATCGAACGCCGCTGGCAGGATATAATCGGGGTTCAGCTCATCGTCGCTGACGAGCGAAGCTATCGCCTTGGCGGCGGCTATCTTCATCTCTTCGTTTATGTCGCTCGCGCGGACATCGAGCGCGCCGCGGAAAATTCCGGGGAACGCGAGAACGTTGTTTATCTGGTTCGGGAAGTCGCTTCTGCCCGTGCCGACTACCGCCGCGCCTGCCGCCTTTGCAAGGTCGGGCATTATCTCGGGTACGGGGTTCGCCATAGCCATGATTATTGCATTTTCAGCCATCGACGCCGCCATCTCCTCTGTAACGATTCCGGGAGCGGAGACGCCGACAAATATATCAGCGCCTTTCATCGCGTCGGCAAGCGTGCCGGTGCGGTGATTTTTGTTTGTGAACGCGGCAATTTCCGCCTTTGCGGGAGTCAGATCGCCGCCCTCACAGATTATGCCCTTGTGGTCGCACATGATTATCTCGCCGGCACCCATGGAGTCAAACAGTCTCGCTATCGCAACGCCCGCCGCGCCAGAACCGCTGAAAACAACGGTGCAGTCGGAGAGCTGCTTTTTGACTATCTTTAATGCATTGACAACCGCCGCAAGGCAGACGACCGCAGTGCCGTGCTGATCGTCGTGGAAAATCGGTATATCCGTGCGCTCCTTGAGCTTGCGCTCGATTTCAAAGCAGCGCGGAGCCGCGATATCCTCGAGATTCACTCCGCCGAACGAACCTGCGAGCAGGGCGACGGTGTTGACTATATCGTCAACGTCCTTTGAACGCACGCAAAGCGGTATCGCGTCGACTCCGCCGAACGCCTTGAAGAGCACGCATTTGCCCTCCATAACGGGCATGCCAGCCTCGGGACCAATGTCCCCGAGACCAAGCACTGCGGTGCCGTCCGTGACTACGGCGACGGTGTTCCAGCGGCGGGTCAGATCATAGCTCTTGCTGACATCGTCCTTTATTTCGAGGCACGCCGCCGCGACTCCGGGGGTGTAGGCAAGAGACAGCTCGTCCTTGTTGCTGACCCCGGCTCTCGGCTGTATCTCCAGCTTGCCGCGCAGTTCATAGTGCAGTTTGAGTGATTCGCTCAGATAATCCATTTTCGTTTTCCTTTCGTGTTCGAGAATACCCAGTTATTTTTACGGCCGCCGATCAGAAAACCGGTCGGCGGCCAGATAATATCAGTCCTTCGCCCAGTCGCGCGAACGCTCGACTGCGCGCTTCCAGCCCTTGTAGAGCTCGTCGCGGTGCGACTTCTCCATCTGGGGAGTGAAAATCTTCTCGATCTCGCGGTTCTGCGCGATCTCGTCCCTGTCCTTCCAGTAGCCGACGGCAAGACCCGCAAGGTATGCCGCTCCGAGAGCAGTCGTCTCGACGGTCTTGGGTCTGTCAACTATCGTGCGTATCATATCCGACTGGATCTGGAGCAGGATATCGCTGACGCTCGCGCCGCCGTCGACGCGAAGCTCTGTAAATGTTATTCCGGAGTCGTCCTCCATCGCCTCAAGAAGGTCGGTCATCTGATAGGCGATAGCCTCGAGGACGCTTCTCGCGATATGAGCGCGGTTGACTCCGCGCGTGAGTCCGACTATGCAGCCGCGCGCGTACATATCCCAGTAGGGCGCGCCGAGTCCCGTGAACGCGGGAACAAAATATATACCGTTTGCGTCGGGCACGCTCTCGGCGAGCTCATCGCAGCGCTTTGCGTTGTCTATCATATGCAGCTCGTCGCGAAGCCATTTTATGACCGAGCCTGCGTTGAACGCAGAGCCCTCAATGGCGTATTCGACCTTGTCGCCGATACCCCAGGCGACGCCCGTGAGCAGGTTGTTCTTCGATTTGACGCGCTTTTCGCCCGTGTTCATCAGCAGGAAGCAACCGGTACCGTAGGTGTTCTTCGCCTGACCGGGCTCGAAGCATGCCTGACCGAACAGAGCCGCCGGCTGATCGCCTATAGCCCCCGCGATCGGGATACCCTCGAGATCCTCAAGACCGATTATGCCGCCGGCGACCTTGCCGTATACCATGCTCGAAGGCTTGACCTCGGGCAGAATGGACATCGGGATGTTGAGATATTCGCACATCTTCTCGTCCCAGCAGAGATTGTCGACATCGAAGAGCATCGTTCTCGATGCGTTGGAATAGTCGGTTATATGCACTCTGCCGCCGGTGAGATTCCATATGAGCCATGTCTCGACCGTGCCGAAGAGCAGCTGATCCGCCTCGGCGAGCGCACGTGCGCCCGGAACGTTGTCAAGGATCCACTTTATCTTTGTGCCGGAGAAATACGCGTCTATAACAAGACCGGTCTTATCCTTTATGTATTCCTCCATGCCGTCCGCCTTTATCTGCTCGCAGAGCTCCGCTGTGCGGCGGCACTGCCAGACAATGGCGTTGTAGACGGGCTTGCCCGTCTCCCTGTCCCACATAATGGTGGTCTCGCGCTGATTCGTTATGCCGATAGCGGCTATATCCTCAGGCTTTATCCCGCCCGAAGCAAAGACGGAAGTCACCGCCTGAAACTGGCTGAAAAGTATCTCCATCGGGTCATGCTCGACCCAGCCTGCGGCGGGATAGATCTGATCGAACTCCTTCTGCGCCTTGGCTACGATATTGCCCTTTTTGTCGAAAACGATGGCGCGTGAGCTCGTCGTTCCCTGATCGAGTGCAAGGACGTATTTTGCCACTTGTATCCTTCCTTTCAAATATATATGTCCGTTCTCTGCGCGGGCGTCCGTTCAAGTTATACGCCGCCGTGCAGAGCAAAATACCACTATAAAATAATAGCTCCAAACATACAAAAAGTCAATGTTATTGGCGAAACACTTCGGCACTTTGACTAAAAAAATAAATAATTATCTTTTTACTGTTAAATAGTTCTTTACCGTAAATATTAAAAAGCTTTTCTGATATATAATAAGTTCCGTAAGCTTAAAAATTAAAGGAGTGTTAATTAATCATGGGAGACAAGCTTTCAGTCGTCACGGGCGCTACGGGTCACGTCGGCTATGCACTCGTTAAAGAACTCGAGGCACGCGGCGAAAACTTCAGAATACTCATCAGAAAAGACAGCAAGATTTTTGACGGCATCAATTGCGAGCGCGTATTCGGCGATGTCACCGATCCCGCTTCTCTTGAAAAGGCTTTTGAAGGTGCGGACGTCGTCTATCACCTTGCAGGCGTTATCGAGATAAACAAGGGCAACGAGGACATGACCTGGAAGGTCAATGTCGACGGCACAAAGAACGTCGTTGAGGCGTGCAAAAAGTGCGGCGTAAAACGCCTTGTCTACGCTTCCTCCGTTGACGCTTACCCCCCGCTCCCCGATAATCAGGTTATGCGTGAGATTTCTCACTTCAATCCCGAGATTCTTGACGGCACCTATGCAAAGACTAAGGCTACCGCCACAAACTATGTGTTTGAGAATAACGACGACAAGCTTGAGACAGTTGTCTGCTATCCCGGCGCTTGCTGCGGCCCCTATGACTTCAAGGTCTCTTCCGTCGGCGAGATGGTCAGAATGTTCCTCAAGGGCAAGTTCCCCGTATCGCTCTCCTTCGGCGCATATAACTTCGTTGACGTGCGCGATGTTGCAAAGGGCATGATCGGCGCTGCCGAAAAGGGCAGACCCGGCGAAGGTTATATCCTCACCGATGAGGTCGTCACCGTCGACCAGCTGATACATATGCTCGCAGACATCTGCGGCTTCAAGGCTCCGAGCCTCAAGATTTCTCTCGGCCTTGCAAATGCGTTTGCTCCTCTCATGGAGGTCTATTACAACGCCGCGAAGAAGACCCCGCTCTTCACCCGCTACTCCATCCGCAAGCTGACCTCGAACTGCAACTTCAGCTGCGATAAGGCGAAGAAAGAGCTCGGCTACGCCCCCATGGGCGCAAAGCAGTCCTTCACCGACATGGTCGCATGGATAAAGGAATACGAAGGCACCGGAAAGAAGAAATAATCTTAACCGATAATTGAAACGACCGTCCGTTTATTCGGGCGGTCGTTTTTTCATATTCTGTTGAGTATAAAATGATTCTTCTTGAACTTCAATATTCCGTCGTCCCTGAGTGCGCAGAGCTGGGCGGACATTGCACTGCGGTCAACGCACAGATAGTCGGCAAGCTGCTGGCGGTCGAACGAAATGTCAAATTCATTTTTTCCGCTCTTCATCGCCTGCGCCGAAAGATATGACAGCAGCTTTTCGCGCGTCGTGCGCTTGCCCATGTGTCCGAGCTTCGAGTTGAAATTCAGATTTTTGCGCGCAAGCTCGGATATCAGATTGCCGACGAGCTTTGAATGTCCGGCGCACGACTTCGGGCACGAGCCGAGCACATGTCCGACTTTCAGCCGCATTATCTCGCATTCGCTCTCCGCCTCCGCGCCGACGGTCAGCTTTTCGCCCGTGCAGGCGAACGACTCGGCGAAGATTCCGCCCTGAGTTATCCGCGCCATGATATTGCGGTTGCCCCAGAAATCGTCCTGCACTATCAGCACATTCCCACTCATCACGAGCCCGAGCGAGTCCGTCTTTTCGCCCTCGGGCATTATTATTTCGCCCTTTTGATATCTGCGGCTGCGCGCATCGAGGGCTTCGAGCAGTTCGGGCAGCTCGGCTTCGTCTATTCCGAAAAAGAGCGGCGCCGCTTTTATTTTTTCAAAATTTTCCGACATATTTTTATCACTCCGTTGTTTTTGCAACAGTATTTTTGTCCTGATTCTACTATAATAAACGCGTCAGGTCAAGGAAAAACAAATTTTACGCTCGGAGGAATTTTTATGAAGCGCAGAATAATCCATATTGACGAAGAAAAATGCAACGGCTGCGGAGCTTGCGCCGCCGCCTGCCATGAGGGCGCGATAGCCATGGTTGACGGCAAGGCAAGGCTTATACGCGACGACTACTGCGACGGGCTCGGCGACTGCCTGCCCGCGTGCCCCGCGGGCGCGATAACCTTTGTCGAGCGCGAGGCAGCCGCCTACAACGCCGAAGCGGTCAAAGAAAACATGATGAAGAAAAAGCTCGGCGGACATCAGGGCGGATGTCCGGGGTCAAGGCTCATGACGATGAACCGCGAGGAAAACGCCCCGTCGGCTCAGCCCGCCGAAATGCAGAGCAGACTGCGCCAGTGGCCCGTTCAGATAAAGCTCGTGCCGGTAAACGCTCCCTATTTTGACGGCGCAAAGCTGCTCATCGCCGCCGACTGCACCGCCTACGCCTATGCGGCGTTCCACGAAAAATTCATCAAAAACCACATAACCCTTGTCGGCTGCCCGAAGCTCGACAGCGTCGACTATTCCGAGAAGCTGACGGAGATAATTGCGAACAACAATATACAGTCCGTGACGGTCGTCAGAATGGAAGTCCCCTGCTGCGGCGGGCTCGAACACGCCGCAAAAGCAGCATTGCAGAACAGCGGCAAATTCATCCCGTGGCAGGTCGTGACGATATCGACCGACGGGCGCATCCTCGACTGAGCGGTTGATTTATCAGCCCCTTTGCGGTATCATATACTGCGGAGGCGTTGAGATGAACAAAATCAACTATCAGCTCGAACTCGACCGCGAAATCGATGAAATAAAAAAGCAGGGGCGCGTGCCGTCCCTGCTGCTGCACAGCTGCTGCGGACCGTGCAGCAGTTATGTGCTCGAATATCTGACAAAGTATTTTGATGTCACCGTGCTCTACTTCAATCCGAACATCTACCCCGCAGAGGAATATGAACACCGGCTCAGCGAACAGCGCAGAATAATATCTCTCCTGCCCGCGGAGCACAATGTAAAAATGCTCGAATGTGAATATAATCATACGCAGTTCACCGACGCGGCAAAGGGATATGAGCAGGAGCGCGAGGGTGGTTCGCGGTGCGAAAAGTGCTTTTATCTGCGGCTCGAGCGCACGGCTCAGGAGGCAAAGAAGCACGGCTTCGACTATTTCACGACCACCCTTTCCGTAAGTCCGCACAAGAATTCGCAGATACTCAACCGCATCGGCGAAGAGATGGGCGAAAAATACGGAGTGCGCCATCTGCCCGCAGATTTCAAGAAGCGCGAGGGCTACAAGCGCTCGATAGAACTTTCGAAGCAGTATGATCTATACAGACAGAACTACTGCGGATGCGAGTTTTCGAAGCAGGGGTAAAATTATATAAATTCGTCCGCCGCATTTATATCTAATACGGCGGACATTTTTATTTTATCCTGTAGATAACTTTATTTTTCATTTTCTGTGCATCGAGCAAGCCAAACTCAGAAAATTTCAAAGCAAACTTGCGTACGGTAGCAAATGCTGCGTCTCCGAAGTCCTTTTCGAGCTGTTTCGTTGTGAAGCCATCGCCGCCGTATGTCGATAATACGAACTGCCAGAGCTTCGCCTCCTTTACCGTCACTTCACCCGAACGCAGAATCCCATTGTATCTTTCCGTTAAGTCCGTTTTAACTGCATCCGGTTTCATTTCGTCATAGACATTTTTTATAAAATATATTAGAAACGGCGTGACATCTGTAACTCCCGCAAGCCTCGCGTTATTTTCAACAAGAGTGTATGCGTCGTAATATTTTCCCCTGCTCTTTTCAATGTAGCTTGACATCGGAACAAAAAGCGTGCTTTCATATCCTTTCTGAATCAGGAACCACATATGCAAAAGACGCGCCATACGTCCGTTTCCGTCAAAATACGGATGCAAGTATGCGATGTCAAAATGCAACATTGCAGCCTTGAGCAGATCATTTATGCCGTCGTCGGCATTTGCGAAATCCACAAACTGTTTCATATATCCGGGAAGTTTTCCGCTGCCGATGCCGCGATGTACAACGCCGTCTCCGCCCATAACATACACATCATCATGGCGGTAAAATTCCCCGTCGCGCAGTCTGTCATCGCCTTCGAGAAAATTCCCTATTGCCATCATATAGAGCTTATGGATATTCTCCTCTGTTATATGATTGTGCCTGTCGCTTATAAACTCAAAGCCAAGTTTCAATCCGTATATCCTGTTCTCCTGATTGTCCTTCGGCGCATTGCCGAGCATTATACTGCGCACGCTGCTGCGGTCAAAGTCAATGCTTTCGATCGCCGAGGTCGCAACGATCTCCTCTTCAACCGCATTTGCGGCATAGACGGAGTTCTGCGCGGTAAAAAGCAGTTTCACCGCTTCAAGATTCACACCTGTGCATGACGTCAGATATACAAGATTTTTGCCGTCAAAATCATTCAGCGACAGCTTTTCATAAAATGACGATTTCAATATATTTATAAACTCTTCAAAATCATCCGGGTATTTATATTTGAGCTTTTTGAGATTTGTTATGTGTTTATCCGAGAGCATTTCAGAAAATTTCAGTGCATCCATTCAATCACCAACTGATACATATTGATACTAATTGATATCAGTATAACTAAATAATATCTTTTTGTCAACCCTCAAGCTGTAAAAGCAACGTCCGCCGCATTTATATCTAATACGGCGGACATTTTTTATTTTATCTTCAAAACACCACAACGAGAAGCATCTTGAACTGCTCCTCGCCGTAGACTGCGTGCGGGTGTCCGGCGGGCATGACTATGCTCTCGCCCTCGTGCAGCTCGTAGTCAACGCCGTCTATCGTTATTTTTCCGACTCCCTCGAGGCAGGTGACAAATGCGTCGCCGCCGGAGGCGTGGGTGCTTATCTCCTCGTCCTTGTCGAAAGCGAAGAGCGTTATGCTCAGCGCGTCGTTCTGGGCGAGGGTCTTGCTGACCACCTGCCCGGGCTGGCAGAGCACCTGATCTCTCAGAGTCAGGACCTCTGATTTTGAAATATTTTTCATGAGCTCTTTCATTTTCTTCTCCCCTTTTTATATATTATCTGCACATAAGACTGAATTATGTCTGAACACAGTATACCACCGCCGCTTGGCAAACGCAAATATAGCTATAGAAAATCCTTGTGTCTTATGTTAAAATAGTATACGGATAATTTCAAGGGAGTGTGTCAGATGAAAGAGAATAAGAAACTTGTCAACGAAATAATCAGCGATGTCAAGCACGACATGAGCAACGAGGATATCATATCCCTGCTCGCCGACAGCAGGATATCGGCAAACCCCGACAAGGAGAAATACACATTCGGTCAGCGCGCCGCAGATAAAATCGCGAAGTTCGCCGGCAGCTGGGCATTCATATTCTCGTTCTCCGCCCTGCTGATACTCTGGATGGTCGGCAATGTCATACTCGCAAAACGCGCGTTCGACCCCTATCCGTTCATACTGCTCAACTTAGTGCTCTCGTGCGTTGCCGCGCTGCAGGCTCCGCTGATAATGATGAGCCAGAACCGCCAGGAGGAAAAAGACCGCCGCCGCGCCGAGAACGACTACAAAGTCAATCTCAAAACCGAGATAATGATCGAAGATATCCACGGCAAGATGAACCGTATACTCGCCCGTCAGGCAATACTGATGAAGCTGATGAAGATAGACGAAAACACGATGAAGCAGATAACGCTCGAAAAACAGGAGGAGATGTGCGCCGAGGCGTGCAGAGCCGAGAAGAGCAAAAACGAGCACAGCGAGCATAAAGAACCCGAAGAAAAGCCCGAAAGCTGAATTTCGCCTTGCTTTTGAATTGCGTTTATTGTATACTGACCCTTGATAAAAGCCCTTCGGAGGAAAAGAAAATGAAGCAGCTCAATATTATTCCCAATCCCAACAAAATCGACTATCTCGGCGGAAGCGTCAAGATGGAAAACATCGATTCCGAAAGCTTTTCCGCGCGTCTGACAGACAAACTGCCCGAAGAGGGCTATGTGCTCGAAGTGACCGAAAACGGTGTAGAAGCCACCGCCGGCGGCGAGCGCGGAGCCTTCTATGCGAGCCAGACATTGAAGCAGCTAAAGCAGCTCGATATCTGCCCGTGCGTGAGAATCGAGGACGCGCCCGCGTTTGAATACCGCGCATTCATGCTCGACTGCGCGCGCCACATGACGACGGTCGAGAACATCAAAAAGCTCATCGACGCCGCCGCACTCGTCAAAATGAACACCATGCACTGGCATCTGACCGACGACCAGGGCTGGCGCGTTGAAATTGACAGCCACCCCGAGCTCATCACAGTCGGCTCCCGCCGCCGCAGCTCGGATTTCGGCCAGTACCACTTCGCAGAGGAATATTCCGGATATTTCACAAAGGATGAGATCCGCGAAGTAGTCGCATATGCCGACGACAACTATATTGAAGTTATCCCCGAGTTCGATATGCCCGGCCACACGCTCTCCGTGCTCGCCGCCTATCCCGAGCTCTCCTGCAAGGGCAAGCCCCTCGAGGTCGGTACAAAGCAGGGCATCTTTGATGATATCCTCTGCGCCGGAAACGACGATTCGCTGAAACTCGTCTTTGACGTGCTCGGCGAGATGATTGAGCTCTTCCCCGGCAGATATTTCCACATCGGCGGCGACGAAGCGCCCAAGGTTCGCTGGAAGAACTGCCCGAAATGCCAGGCGCGCATGAAAGAACTTGGTCTCAAGGATGAAGAGGAGCTCCAGGGCTGGTTCGTTCTCCAGGCTGTTGACTTCCTCAAAAAGCACGGCAAGACGGCTATAGTCTGGAACGAGAGCCTCAACAGCGGCATGATGCCAAAGGACATCATCGTTCAGCGCTGGATGGACAAAAAGGATCGCTCCGTCGAGTTCGCGAACAAGGGCGGAAAGATGATAGTCTCCGAGTTCTATTATTACTACTGCGACTACCCCTACGGCATGACCTCGCTCAAAAAGACTTACAGCCTCGACCCGTATATAAAGGGACTGACCGAGGCAGGCAAGAAGAATGTCTACGGCGTCGAGTGCCCGATTTGGGCGGAGTATGTCCGCGACTTCGACAAGCTCTCATATATGTGCTTCCCGCGCTTCTGGGCTGTCGCCGAGGCGGGCTGGACGAAGAGATCCAATATGGATTACAACAGCTTCGAGGAGCGTTTTGAGGCTCTGCGCCCGATGCTCGAAGAGATGGGAATAAAACCCGCTCCCCGCTCGGATTGGAACCCCAACTTCCTGCAGTCCCTCAAGGAGCTCAAGCAGTTCTTCAAGGGCACGACGAATCTCGACAATATTCTCAACATGATTCGCAACAACCAGGCATAAATAATATAGAGAAAGCTCCGCACTCGTCTGCGGGGCTTTTTTTGTTTTGCAGCTCAAATCTTTTGGCAAAACAACTAAAAATCTATTGTAACCCCCGCGGCAATAATATATAATTGTCATGTACCGCAAGTTAAAATTATTTTGACGGATAAATCAAAGAATTTTCCGAAAGGAGCAATCAAATGAGTCATGTAGACATCCGCTTCACGGACAAGAACTCCGAGCGCTTCATGCTCGCCAGAAGGGTCTACAAGGTCATTGAGGACCTTGAGAATGAATATCTCTACCCCGACAGCGAGACGCTCGGCGGCTTCAAATTCCGCGACGGGCAGTACAAATTTTCACAGATCGACGAGGGCGAATGGACGGATTTCGACTCGGAGAACGACTACTGGGGCTATAAAGAGGACTACGCATGGTTCCGCCACAGCTTCACAGTTCCCGAGCGTTTTGCCGGCAGACCCGTGGTCTATCAGCTGACCCCCTCCGCAAGCGGCCCGTGGAATCGCAGCAACCCGCAGTTCATCATGTACTTTAACGGCGAGCTCCGCCAGGGCGGCGACTCGAACCACAGCGAGATACGCCTGCTCGACTGCGCCAAGGGCGGCGAGAAATTCGACTGCTGCCTCAACGCATATTCCGACGCATGGGAATTCAAGGGCAAGCTCAGAATGGGCGCGCGCCTCAAGGTCGTCGATGACCTTGTCAACCGCCTCATCTTCGATCTCAAAACTCCGCTCAAAGTCGCGTCCCTCTATGACGCGGACGATCTTCCGCGCATCGATATAGTCAAGGCGCTCAACGACGCCGTCAATCTTATCGATTTCAACACCGCCGATTACGATACATTCGCTGCCTCCGCCGAGGCGGCAATCGACCTGCTCGACAGGGAGATATATTCAAAAGACGCCATGGACGCGACCGCCTGCTGCATCGGTCACACACATATAGATGTCGCATGGCTCTGGAGACTCCGCCAGACAAGAGAGAAAGCCGGACGCTCCTTTGCGACTGTCCTCAAGCTCATGGAGGAATACCCCGAATACAAGTTCATGTCCTCGCAGGCTCAGCTCTATGCCTTTGTCAAGGAGGACTATCCCGAGGTCTATGAGGGCATCAAGAAGATGATCGCCGCAGGGCGCTGGGAAGTCGAGGGCAGTATGTGGGTCGAGTCGGACACCAACGTCACCTCCGGCGAATCCCTTGTCCGCCAGTTCTTGGTCGGCAAGCGCTTCTTCAAGGACGAGTTCGGCGTTGACAACAAGATAATGTGGCTCCCCGATGTTTTCGGCTACAGCGCGGCGCTCCCGCAGATCATGAAGAAAGCCGGAATTGACTATTTCATGACCACAAAGATATCCTGGAACGAGTTCAACAAAGTGCCCTATGACACATTCATGTGGAAGGGCATCGACGGCACGGAGATTCTCTCTCACTTCTCGCCGAGCACCGACTGCTTCGACGAGGGAGACTGCTGGCAGACAACATACAACGCCTATCTCAACCCCGAGCACATCCTCGGCGGCTGGCACAGGTACTCGCAGAAGGATCTCAACAAAGAGTATCTCTGCACCTTCGGCCACGGAGACGGCGGCGGTGGACCGACCCGCGATATGCTCGAAATGGGTCACCGCATGGCAAAGGGCATCCCCGGCTGCCCGAAGGTCAAGCAGGAGTTTGCAATAGACTTCTATCACGACCTCGAAAAGGAAGTCAAGGGTTCGCGCAGGCTGCCCAAATGGGCGGGCGAGCTCTATCTCGAGTTCCACCGCGGCACCCTGACCTCGCAGGGCAGAAACAAGCGCTACAACAGAAAGAGCGAGCTGCTCTATCACGATATGGAGACTATCTGCGCCATCGCCGACTCAAACGGCATCGCGTCCTATCCCCGCCAGTTCATCAATGACGGATGGAAGATAATACTCCTCAACCAGTTTCACGATATAATCCCCGGCTCTTCGATAAAAGAAGTCTACGAGGATTCCAAGGAGCAGTACGACAAGCTCATCTCCGAGGGCAAAGCTGAGATAGCCGACACTCTCGGCAAGATAGTCTGCACCCCGGACGGCAGCGCCCTGACCGTTTTCAACACCTTCGGCGCAGAGCGCGACGATGTCGTTATCACCGATATGCCCGCAGCCGAGCACTTCTCGATAGTCGATGCAGACGGCAACGTCATGCCGTGGCAGAAATCCGCCGACGGACGCCTTGTGTTCTTCGCAAAGGGCGTGCCCGCAAAGGGATACAAGACCTTCAGTATTGTTCACAGCGGCGAGTCCGGCGAGAACACCGTTAAAGTTGAGAACAAGACTATAGAGAACAAGTTCTTCACCGTCAAGTTCGACAAGGATATGAACATCGCATCTCTCATCCACAAGGCAACCGGCAGATCCGTCGCGCCCGAGGGCGAAGTTCTCAATAAAATTTATGCCTATGACGACAGACCGTTCAACCACGAGGCATGGGATATCAAGGTCTATTTCGATCAGAAGTACACCGAGATAAACGATGTCAGCGCAGTCGATGTGACAGAAAGCGGACCCGTCCGCACGGTCATAAAGGTCACACGCAAGTTCCTCTCCTCGACCATTGATCAGAGCTTCATCTTCTACGCAGACCTGCCGCGCATCGACGTTGACTACACGGTCGACTGGAAAGAGAAGAAGATCCTTCTCAAGGCGGACTTCCCCGTTGATGTCAACGCCACCGAGGCCACTTATGATATCCAGTTCGGCAACTACAAGCGCCCGACCCACCGCAACACGCTCTGGGATTTCGCGCAGTTTGAAGTCGTCGGTCACAAGTGGGTGGATCTCAGCGACAACAGCTTCGGTCTCTCCGTCCTCAACGACTGCAAGTACGGCCATGACATAAAGGACGGTCACATTAGAACGAGCCTCCTGCGCTGCGCGGTCAACCCGAACAGCGAGCAGGACAGAGAAGTTCACCGCTTCACCTACTCCATCTACCCGCACGCGGGCTCGGTCGACACCTCCGATGTTGTCAACCAGGGTTATTCGCTCAACCTGCCGCTCTACTGCGTCAGCGGCAAGGCGGCTCACGACAGCTACTCGCTCGTGAGCACCGACAAGGACAATGTCATCATCGAGACCGTCAAGAAGGCTGAGGACAGCGACGATGTCGTCATCCGCGCATACGAGACATGGAACAAGACGACCGACTGCGTCTACACCTTCGACCGCGCTCCGAAGAGCGTATATGTCTGCAACCTGCTCGAAGAAAACGAAGAGCAGCTCGAAGTCAGCGGCAACACAGTCTCGCTCAGATTCAAGCCCTTCGAGATAAAGACTGTAAAAGTCACTTTCTAAAATCCACAGCACAAAGCCCCACCCGCCAAAACGGGTGGGGTCATTTCATCGCAGCACAAGCATCATACCGCAAATGCGCAAATAAAATTCACGGCAAATTGCAAATCCGCTTGACAAAGCCCGGCACATTTGCTAAAATATCATAGCCGTTAAAAATACGGACAGGTATCGAAGTGGTCATAACGGCCCTGACTCGAAATTTCGGCAGAAGCTGGGAATTTCGTCCCCCTGATTCTCCTTGATATTCCTCAACACAGAAAATCTCAAAATCGAATATTTTTTGCCGTCTCTCCTGTTTTCTCTCCAACGAATTTTTGAGCAAATTTCTGGAAAGAAAACCGGACGAAAATAGACACGGAGAGTTGTCCGAGTGGTCGAAGGTGCAGCACTCGAAATGCTGTAGACCGAAAGGTCTCTAGGGTTCGAATCCCTAACTCTCCGCCACAAAAAGCCTGTAAACAAGCCCGTTTACAGGCTTTTTTATTTTTGCCCAAAGGATAAGCCTGCACGATCTTCGGTTTTCAGGGGAGAAAATCAGCTGTTCTCCCCTGCACTGATCGAACTCCAGCGGCTGCTGAAGTCGCCGCCCTCCGGCAGAGTAAGCCCTGTCTCCATCGCCTGCGCCGAAGTGATCTTGGACTTGTAATCCAAGTGGGCGTAGATGTTCGCCGTGGTGGTAAAGTCGCTGTGGCCCAACCACTCCTGAATGTGTTTGAGGGGGACGCCGTTGGCCAGCAGCAAGCTGGCACAGCTGTGACGCAGATCGTGAAAGCGCATCCGGCGCAAACCGTGACTCTCCAGAAATTTCGGAAATGCGTTGGTCAGGTATTCCACCCGCATCCGCTCGCCCAACTCATCCACGAATACAAAGCCATCGTATTCATAGTTGTAGCAGTTGCCGCAGACCTGCTTGTTCAGCTCCTGCGCCTCTTTCACCTGCATAAAGTATTCCCGGAAGCTGCCGATGAGCGGCAGGGTGCGCAGACTGGACTTGGTCTTGGCAGATTGCTGTTCAATTTCCGTCTGCTTGCCATCAAGAGTAATCGTCGTAACGGTTCGTATGACCGAAATCGTTCCACGCTCAAAGTCGATGGCGTCCCACTTCAGTCCCAACACTTCGCCCCGACGGAATCCGTAAAAAGCGGCCACCAGCACCGGCAGCTCCAGCTTGGTTCCCCGAAGGGCTTCAAACATCTTCTGCATCTCGTCCGCCGAGAGAAAGACCGGCTGAAAGCTGTTCTTTCTGGGCCGGTCCACCTTGTCCGCCACATTCTGGATCAGCATATCGGTCTTGACCGCATATTTCAGTGCCGAGTGAATGACGGCGTGATAGTGGATGACGGTATTGGGCGTGACCCGCCTGAGCATTTCGGAATAAAACATCTGCAAATGTCGGGCTTCCAGTTCCCGCAGTGTCAATTTCTTCTTGCGAAAATAAGGGACGATGGTGCTTTTCAGCAGTCCTTGGTAGGCACCGTAGGTTGCGTGGGCCAGCCTTCCCTTGGCGATCTCCAGCCATTCCAGCAGATAGTCGGCGAACAGCATATCACTGCTCAGGTCGCCCACTTCTTTGGGCGGCTCAAATTCCGCTCGAAGCCTTGCCAGTTCTGACTCGGCTTTGCGCTTATTTCCCTTTTCGGAAAGCCCCAGCGAGATCCATTTCGTTTTCCGCTGCCCTCCGGCATTTTTGTAGTTCAACACGGCATAATACTTGCCGTTTTTCAAAGTCAAATGTCCTGCTACCATTTTGTTTTCCTCCTGTCTCTTTCTATTTGCAGAACAGAACTCCAAACCGACAGTATCAGTATACCATCGGTTTGGGGTTCTCTCTATTCTGCGAATTGTTTTATCGTAGCCGTATCGGTACGAATCAGCGGGCGTCCCGGTTCCGCTCTCTCTGCCGCTTCAGCAGTTCCAGGCCCTTGATAATGTCCCGGCGCATCTGCTCCTCGGTGTAGCCGGAGGGGAAGTATTTCCGCAGCTCCTCCCGCTTGAATTTCAGTTGCTCCTGCTGGTTGGGCTTTGTCTCCGCCAGCACGGCATAGATCATCTGATCATCCAGCACGCCCTCCTGTGCCAGCTTCTTCAGGCGGATGCTCTGGGCGTGGGACGGGGTGCAGTCGTTCAACTCCATCGCGTCCAGCACCGCCCGCTGCTGATACGAGTCTAAGTAGGAAAGCTCCACCGCCGGGTTGAAGGCGATCTTTCCGTCGTCCACCATCGAAAGCAGCTCGGGAATCAGGTAGGTCAGGCGGATATATCTTCGCACTTGGTCTTTACTCTCACCTGCATCGTCTGCCACTTTTTCTACGCTAAGCAACTTCTCTGCAACTTGCACAGAAGCGATGCCCTGATGCTTGATGGCATCCAGCTTCATCTTGTAGGCGAACGCCTTTTCGCTGGGCAAGATAGTCTCCCGCTGCAAGTTGGCATCCACCATTGCGATCACCGCTTCATCGTCGGACAGCTCCCGGACGATGACGGGCATCGTCTCGACGCCCAACACCTGACACGCCGCCAGTCGCCGGTGGCCGGAGATCAGCTCGTAACCGCCGTCCGGCAGCGGCCTTGCAAGTGCCGGAGTGATAGCCCCCACCTTGCGGATGCTCTCGATCATCCGCTGCATCTCCTCGTTGTTCTGCACCTTGAAGGGGTGACCTTTAAACGGATGCAGCTCGGCCAGCGGAATATTCCGCACCCGCTCCAGTTTGGCATCGTCCCGCTCCGCCTGCGTGGAGAACAGATCGTCCAGCGTGGGTAAAGTAAAATCCGATTTTCTCATTGTGTTGTCCTCACTTTCATAGTTTTTTCTTTCGGGGTTTTAGGGCACGCCCTAACGAGTGTTTTTGCGCTCCGGCCCTGCCGGGAGTAAAAACGCACTGCTCGCTCAGATGACGCAGGCATCGCAAGCGGATACACTGTTTGGCTCCGACAGGAGTAAAAACAGTCTGCTCGCTTAGACTGCGCAGGCGTAATTCTCGCTTACTTTAATTCATTCAAAACTGCTTCCAGCCTGCTCAGAATTTCCTCTTTCTGAAGCTGTGGAAGCTCCGCTTTCAGGCTGTTCATCATCCGAAACAGGTGGTAATCCCGCTCCGTGATGGCCGCTCTGACCTCTTTTCCAAGCCCCAGCCGCCGCAGATATTCCGACAGCGGCAGAGAACAGAACCGGGCATTTTCCAGCAGCTTCTGCTTCTCCTGCTCGGTCACACGGACATTGATCCCGTAGTTTTTGCTGCGCATTGTTCATCCCCCTTTCTTCGGTTTGTGACGGCAATGACGGTTGTGACGGGGATTTCCTTATATAGCGATCCCGACGTCATTTGCGTCATCGCCGTCACGGCGCAGAAATTTGATGAGTCGGCTTTTGCCTGTGCGCTTGGTGCGATACTCGATGCCCAACGGCTCCAGCACCTCATAGGCGAACTGGCCGAGATACTTTGTGACCATATTGGGCGTGACCTCCTGCTCCTTCATTTCGTTCAGCAGCTCCGTGGCCGTGCCTACCCATTCGGTGCAGCACTCCATAAAGTCCACCACCCGAAACAGAAATTTCGGCAGTTCCGCCTTATGAATGTCCTCGCTGTTCTTGCGCTCCACCAGCTCCCAGACCAAGTCGTTAAACTGCAAGGTCAGTTCCTGATATTCCACATCCCGCCCGCTGACCAGCAGCGTAGCGGCGTTTCCGCTGCGCTTACGGCGCAGAATGAAGTTGGTGTCCGCAGCGCCGATGATGCCGGTGGAGCCGCTGACATCGTTAAAGGGATCGTCGCTGTCTTGCAGCTTTCGCAGGTGATGCACCAGCAAAATGGCAATGTTGAAACCGTCGGCAATGCGCTTGATGGAGGAAATGTCATCGTAGTCGTTGCCGTACATTCCCGCTTTTCCGGCGCTGCCATTGGAGTCCCGCACCTTTTGCAGCGTGTCAATGATGACCAGCTTGGTAGCGGAATGCTCGGTCAGAAAGTCCGTGATCTGCTCCTCCAGACCGCCGCCGATCAGCCCGGAGGTCACGGCAAAATACAGGTTGTCCGGGGCGCTGTCGGTGAGGTTATAGAGCCGGTCCTTGATGCGTCGCTGCGTGTCCTCAAGGCTCAGATAGAGCACATCGCATTGCAGTGTAGGCAGCCCCCAAATAGAGTTTCCCTGCGCCACCTGCAGCCCCAGCCACAGCATCAGCCAGCTTTTGCCGATCTTGCTGGCACCGCTGATGACATTGACACCCTGCGAAATAAGGCCGTCTACGATGAACATTGTCTTGCTCATCGGCGTGGACAGCAGGGTCTCTGCGTCCACGGTTTTCAGTTTGTTGTCCATAGAATTCTCCTTTGTAGAATGTTAAAAGTGGATTTTGGCGGGGGCGGATGGAAACGGTCACCCGCCCCCGCTTTGCTATCCCAAAAGCCTTGGAAATCAAGGCTTTTCAGACGCTTAATGTTCGACGCTGCGCCGCCGCCTGGCCGAGTCCGCCTTCTGCTTGCGTCGGATGGAGCAGCCGCATTCCGGGCAGTATTTCTGCCGGTTGCTACTGGGTGCAAAGGGCTTTCCACACCGTTCGCAGGTCCGTGTGCGCTGCCGGTAAATATCGGCGCAGAGTACCTTGTCGGCGGGCAGAACCGCCCGCCGGAAGTACTTGCACAGCAGCGAATAGGAAATCGTCTGCACGCACACGCAGCCTTCGCCATCGTCCAACGGCAGACAGTTACCACCGTCGTAGTTGGCGCACAGCCGCCGGATCAGCCGGTTACAGCGTGCCCTTTGGGCGGGCGTCAGGCGCTTGATCTCATCCAACTTTCTTCACCTCCTTCTCCATCACATAGTTGATGACGCTGATTTTCGGGATCTTCAGCGTCGTGCCGATCTTCACGGCGTGGATGTACCCATAGTCGATCAGCTTGTAGGCCAGCTTGCGGCTGATGCCCAGCATCTCCCGAAGCTCTTTGACGGTCACGATGTCCGGGTATTCCGGAAACATCATCTGATAAAGCTCTCTGAGCTCTCCTTTCTTCATAGGTTTGAACCTCCTTTGTCTGTTCTGAAGCCGCATTTCTGCGGTAATTTTTGCTTGCTGCCGCTCATCTGTATCGTTCCTGCCCCGGAGTCTCACCACGGCGTATCGCTTCTTTGGTGCGCTCGTTCCTTTTTCGGGAAGTCGTGGCGGCACTTGCCGGAAGCATATCCTTTGGAGGCGGCGATTCAATTTTCAAGGTACACAGGGAGACAGTCCCCTCAATAGGTAGCCAGCGAGAAAGGCATTTTATAGACCCCCTCACTAATCAACTGGGAAAAATTTTTCGATTTGTACGAAGGAATTTTGAAAAAATCTTTGAAAGTCTCTATACTAACCAACCGGGAAATTTTTTCGGATTTGAACGAAAAAACTTTTGAGAATTTTTCTGCGAACCCTACTACTAATCAACTGGGAACTTTTCGGGCAAATAACAAATGGGTTTTAAAAAATTTTTTAAGTGCCCCTCCTACTAACCAATTGGGAAATTTTTTGAGATTTTGGCAAAGTAATATGAAAAAATTCCATCAATTTTTCAAAAGGCCCTTCTACTTACTCTGAATAAGGGGTGCCGTTTGGCAGGGTACTTTTCAAAATTCCCCACAAAAATATTTCTCCCTTCACTTACTCTGAATAAGGGGCGCCGTTTGTGGGGGTGTTTTCGAGAAAATTCTCAAAAAATTTTCCGTCCTCACTTATTCTCAAAATTGCAAGACCATTTGTGGGGGCGTTTCCGAAAAAAGAGATATGTAGCAAAAAAGGTTTCTCCGCTCAAATCAGTAAACTGAGCGGGGAAACCTTTCACTTTTAATTATAAGATTTTCTTCTGAATCCCTCGTAAATCCGTAATAATCCTTGATAAATCGGCATCGCCGTGATATACTTAAATTGTATAATTATAGCTATCGGAAACTGCCTGAAAGTGAGGACATTTTAATGGAACCGACCATCGAACGCTGGTACTCAATGAAAGAGATTTGCGAATACCTCGGCGTCAGCCGTGATACGGTACTCGCCTGGATAGAGAAAAGAAATATGCCCGCTGCGAAAATAGGCCGCCTTTGGAAATTCAAGGTCAGCGAAGTAGACGCCTGGATGAAGTCCGGCGTGGCGGCGGATAAGTAATTATTTTGGAGGTGCATTATGGCACTGGAAAATAAATTGGGGCTGACAAGCTCCGCCGATCTTGCCCGTGAAGAAGAACGCATCAGCAAGAAAAAGGCGGTAGAACTGTTTGAAAGCGGTGTCCTCGACACCCTGCCGGCGGGCAAATTCTCGACCTTGCAAACGATTCACAAATATCTGTTTGAGGATATTTACAACTTTGCCGGTAAGCTGCGCACGGTGAACCTGGCAAAGGGCAATTTCCGCTTTGCGCCGCTGATGTATCTGGAAGTAGCACTGGCCAACATCGACAAGATGCCACAGTCCACTTTTGACGAGATCATAGAAAAATATGTGGAAATGAATATTGCCCACCCCTTCCGGGAGGGCAATGGGCGCAGCACCCGCATCTGGCTCGACCATATCCTGAAAAACGAAATCGGCAAGGTCGTGGACTGGAGCAAGGTGGATAAAGGGGATTATCTCCTTGCAATGGAGCGCAGCCCCATCAAGGATGTGGAGATCAAGGTGCTGCTGAAGGCGGCGCTGACCGACGAGATAAACAGCCGGGAAGTCTATTTGAGTGGCATCGACCAAAGCTATTATTACGAGGGGTGCACGACCTTCAAGGCGGAAGATTTGAGCAAGGAATGAGGTGCAGATATGCCGGATCAGAATTGGCAATTTGAACTGGAAGAATATATTAAGCAAGGCGAACCGAACCGAGCCGAAAAAAGCAAGGCGTGGCAGACCGCCATTGGCTTGCAGGCGGTGGACGGGCTGAATACCTCTGCCTATCTGCTGGATACGGCCAAAGATCACATTGAGGGTAAAATCACTATCGATGAAGCCCAGCAGCGCATTCATAGCTATTATGAGCAGCGTACCACCCGCACCGAAATAGAGAACGAAACGAAAGAAGCGGACATCGTCTCCGCCAGAATCGCAAAGTTGTTGGGCGAAAAAGCCTTCCAATTCTCGCCTGCCGAGTGGCTCTCCATCCACCGCAGACTGTTTGAAGGCGTGTTCAGTCACGCCGGGCAGATTCGTCAGTACAACATCACCAAGAAAGAGTGGGTGTTGAACGGCGACACCGTAATCTATGCGGACTGGAACAGTATCAAGGATACGCTGGATTACGATTTTGCCACCGAAAAACAGTTCTCCTATGAGGGTTTGTCCATAGATGCGGCGGTAAAGCATCTGGCGAAATTCGCCTCCGACATTTGGCAAATCCATCCCTTCGGTGAAGGAAACACCCGTGCCACCGCCGTCTTTATGATCAAATATATGAAAACTTTCGGCTTCCGTGTAAACAACGACGCCTTTGAAAAGAATTCGTGGTACTTCCGCAACGCCTTGGTCCGAGCAAACTACACGAATCTGCAAAAGGGCGTTCACGCCACCACAAAATTCTTGGAAATGTTTTTCAGCAATCTTCTTTTAGGCACAGATTACGAGCTGAAGAATCGTTATATGCACATTGATTATGTGGACGGCGATAAGTCCCAAAGTATCAATCCCAAAGTTCCAAAGTATCAATTTGATACTTTGGACTGCTCACTGGAAGAAATGGCAGTCTTGGAACTGGTCGCACAAAACCCGGCCATCAAGCAGCAAGAGCTTGTGACCGCAACGGGAAGGTCTATCGCAACCGTGAAGCGAATTATGAAGTCGCTGCAAGATAAAAACTATATCCGCAGAGAAAGCGGCAAGAGATACGGAAAATGGGAAGTGCTAGTTTGACCGGAAACGACCCTTGGTAAGCCTACATTAAAAACCCAGTTACAACTATAATAACAACGGGACATACAACATTTAAAAGGAGGCATTTGCAAAATGAGCGAAAGCACGGAATTGTACGAAAAAATGAATGATGAAATCAGAGCCAAGAAACCTAAAATGGCTATTTGCTATGATTTCGACAAGACCTTATCACCCGATGATATGCAAACATTTACGCTCATTCCATCTTTTGGAATAGATAAAAGCGAGTTTTGGCAGTCCTCCAATAAACTTGCAAAAGATAATCTAATGGACACGAATTTGGCGTGGATGCACGAATTGATAAGATATTCTGAGTTCAAACGGAAGTCTCTTAAGCGTGAGTACTTCAGAAAAATCGGTGCGGATGTAGAGCTTTATAAAGGCGTCAAAACTTGGTTCAAGCGAATGAATGAATATGCCGAAAAGAAAGGAATTGAACTGGAACATTATATCATTTCTTCAGGACTTAAAGAAATAATCGAGGGAAGCGAAATCGCTCAGTACTTTAAACGAATATATGCCTCCACATATCTTTATTCCGCAGATGGCGTCGCAAAATGGCCAGCGCAAGCGATCAATTACACGAATAAGACTCAATTTATATTCCGTATTGCGAAAGGCTTTCTTGAAGAATACGATGAAAGAGTTAATGACAGCATGCCTGATGAATTGTTGAGAATTCCCTATGAAAATATAGTTTACATAGGCGATAGCGCAACCGATATTCCTTGCATGCGATTAGTAAAAAGCAAGGGCGGCTATTCTATCGGTGTTTTTGATCCCCAAAAAGATAACAGAGGAAAAGTTTACCAGTTGTTTAGTGATGGGCGTATAAACTTTTATGCGCCTGCTGATTATTCTGCAAACAGCGAAATTTCCAAATTTATGAAACAAATAATCAATGAAATATCCGCAAAAGAATCAATAAAAACAGAGCTCAGAATTCTAAAGCAACCCGCAGAAGCTTTCAAAATGAAGAAAAGCATTGAAGATATTGCAAGAGCGTATCCTGTCAAAATGTCTGCGAAAGAAAAGCGTGAATTTGAACAAATGACAAGCACTTTAGAATCATTGATTCCAGGAAATATTGATTAGCATTTTTAATGGTGCATGGCTGGAAGGTTATAAGAAAAGATTTAATTTCCCCCACATAGAATTCATCGGAATGATAAGCTGATATAGCAAGAAGAAAGGGACATATTTATATGGCTAACGGAAACAACGCCACAATCGGCTTTGAAAAACAAATCTGGGACGCTGCCTGTGTCCTTTGGGGACATATCCCCGCAGCAGAATACCGAAAAGTGATCGTAGGACTTATTTTCCTGCGCTACATATCCAATGCGTTTGAAAAGCGTTATCAGGAGCTTGTCGCTGAGGGCGACGGCTTCGAAGATGACCGTGACGCCTACGCCGAAGATAACATTTTCTTCGTACCGGAGGATGCACGGTGGAGCAAGATTGCTTCTGCTGCTCACACCCCTGAAATTGGCACACTCATCGACAATGCAATGCGGGCTATTGAAGCAGAGAACAAAAGCCTGAAAAATGTGCTGCCTAAAAACTATGCAAGCCCAGATTTGGACAAGCGTGTTTTGGGCGATGTGGTTGACCTGTTCACCAATATGGATATGAGCGATACCAAAGAAAACAAGGATCTGCTTGGTAAAACATATCAGTATTGCATTCAGCAGTTTGCTGCATACGAAGGTGTTAAGGGCGGCGAGTTCTACACGCCGGAAAGTATCGTTAAAACGATTGTTGCAATTCTAAAGCCTTACGAAAATTGCCGTGTGTACGATCCCTGCTGTGGTTCTGGCGGTATGTTCGTTCAGTCAGCCGATTTCATAGAAGCACATCGAGGAAACCGGGGGAAGATCGCAGTCTATGGGCAAGAGTCAAACGCCGATACTTGGAAAATGGCGAAGATGAATATGGCGATCCGTGGTATCGACGCCAACTTCGGACCGTATCAGGCAGACACTTTCTTTAATGACCTTCACCCCACGCTGAAAGCAGATTTCATTATGGCAAATCCGCCGTTTAATCTCTCCAACTGGGGACAGGAAAAGCTGAAGGACGATGTGCGTTGGCAGTTTGGTACGCCCCCCGCCGGTAACGCCAACTATGCGTGGATTCAACATATGATCCACCACCTCGCCCCCCATGGCAAGATCGGTCTTGTCCTTGCTAATGGTGCGTTGTCCACTCAAACAAGCGGTGAGGGGGAAATCAGAAAGCGCATCATTCAAGCTGACCTTGTGGAGGGAATCGTGGCTCTGCCGACACAGCTTTTTTATAGTGTGACCATTCCCGTCACCCTCTGGTTTATCAGCAAGAATAAAAAGCAAAAAGGCAAGACGCTTTTTATCGACGCCCGAAAGATGGGACATATGGTCGATAAGAAACACAGAGATTTTACCGATGAGGACATTCAAAAATTAGCAGATACCTTTGAGGCTTTTCAGGAAGGGACCTTGGAAGATGTAAAGGGCTTCTGTGCTGTGGCAGACCTTCAGACGATTGAAAAGCAGGACTTTATCCTGACTCCGGGCCGATATGTGGGCATCGAAGAAGTTGAGGACGACGGCGAGCCTTTTGAGGAAAAAATGACCCGTTTGACTTCTGAACTTTCGGATATGTTCAAGAAGTCGCATGAATTGGAGGATGAAATCCGCAAGAAACTGGGGGCGATTGGGTATGAAATATAATCTATCAGATGTCTGTTCACGACTTAGCAGTGGAAAAAACATCAGAGCCAGCGAAATTAGTTCAGAAGGGGAATATCCCGTGTTTGGCGGAAATGGTCAAAGAGGTTTTACTAACCATTTTAACTTTGACGGTGAGTGCGCAATTATCGGCCGCCAAGGCGCATTCTGCGGGAATGTTCGGTACTTTTCGGGCAAGGCGTATATGACGGAACACGCCGTTGTGGTTTGCGCAAATGATAAAAGCAATATTCGTTATTTAGCTTATCTGCTTTCAAGAATGCAATTAGGCCGCCTGTCTGGGCAATCGGCACAACCCGGCCTGTCGGTGAAAGTGCTAGCCCAACAAGAAATAGAACTTCCGTCTATTGAATATCAAAATAAAATTGCAAGTATTTTGGGCAGTATCGAGGCAAAAATCTTTCTAAATACAGCGATAAATGATAATTTAGCGGCTTAAAGCTCGATGGCAGAGACATCCAACTCGCCGGACATTAGTTCGGGTAAAAGAGCGTCCCTAAGCAGCGATAACTGCTCACTCTGTTTTCCATTAGCAAATATCTGATCAAAATTGGTTTGACAATAAGCATCGAAATCGGCAATCCTCTCAAATGGAGGAAGTGTTATTGGTTCTGTCTCTAAGAAACCGGAAAAATCAAGATTTTTTATTCCAGTCGTTCCATTCTCGTAGGAAAAGAACACTCCTTTGTCGTAGAGATACTGCCAGTAATAGTACGCAAACATACTATAGCCGCTTAATGGTTTAATTGCCTTACAAAAATTGGTGCAAACCATTCCGCTGTCATACCGATCAAGCAAAGATTGGGTAATCGCAGTGCATCTTCCGGTAGACTGGGTTGGACTGCCCCCGGATATTTCAACGACAATATCCCCCGTCTCAAGTTTTTTGATCGCATAATTCTTAGGAAGGATATATCGTGTTGGCATTTTTCCTTTATTACCCGCCTTAACATCTGGAATGTCGGCACCTCGAACACAATAAACCTTCTTTATGTTATTGCCAGATGGGTATTCCTTTCCCCAATCACCGTTGAGCGTAGACATAATAATATCGGAGAAAGTCCCAGACTTCCATTGACTGCGATCTGAAGAGTCGATGAACCATTTCCTGAAAAGGGCCTGAGCCTGCTGCTCTAAATTATCATTTATATCTATGTCAATAATGGAGGTTATTATGAAATACGAATGTGGAAATGTTTTATTGTTAAACAACGGAAAAACAGTATTTGTCGTTGAGGTTGATGAAAATAAGAAAGAGTATGGTGTTGTCAACACAGACAACGAAAATGAGATTGTTCGTATAAGTGATAGGGATGTTTTTCAACAGCTAACTTAACCAAATCACTCTCATCAGTGGCGAGAGTTTTATCAAAGGAACAGCCGCTGTGTATCGTTCTCTTTTGGAAAAGGAGAATGACAATGAGACAAAAATTGATTCAAACTGTTGTTACAGACATGCTTTCATACCTGAACAACGCACAAGCCGAAAAGCTGCAAGAGGTTTTACTGCACACTCTGTGGGATTATGACATTAGTCCTTCCGATGGCAAGACCAAGGAGCAGGAGCAAGACCTTTTAGCACTTTTTCTTGCCGCCAAGCGTATTGAGGGTTGTTCCGAAAAGTCACTGAATTACTATCAGGCCACCACACAGGCAATGCTTGACGGCATCGGGAAACCAATCAAGGAGATTGTGACAGAGGATATTCGTCAGTACCTGACGAATTACCAAAGGGAACGCCATTCCAGCCGAGTGACCATAGATAACATTCGGCGTATTCTTTCATCGTTCTTCTCTTGGCTGGAAGATGAGGATTATATTCTTAAAAGCCCCGTTCGCCGGATACATAAGGTCAAAACAGCGTCAAATATCAAGGAAACCTACTCTGACGAAACCCTTGAGCTGATGCGGGATAGCTGCTCTGAAATGCGGGATTTGGCGATGATCGACCTGCTTGCTTCAACCGGAATGCGTGTTGGAGAAATGGTGCTTCTAAACCGGGATGATGTGGATTTTGCAGAGCGGGAGTGCGTGGTGTTCGGTAAAGGAGACAAAGAGCGAATGGTCTACTTTGACGCCCGAACAAAGCTGCACCTGCAAGCCTATTTGGAAAGCCGCAATGATGATAATCCGGCACTGATCGTTTCTCTGAAAGCACCTTTCAACCGCCTATCCATAGGCGGTGTCGAAACAAGATTGCGGGAATTAGGCAAGCAGTTGGGCGTACACAAAGTGCATCCGCACAAGTTCCGCCGAACGCTGGCGACGATGGCAATAGACAAGGGTATGCCCATAGAACAGCTTCAACAATTGTTGGGGCATAAGCGGATTGACACGACTTTGCAATATGCAATGGTCAAGCAGAGTAATGTAAAACTGGCACACAGAAAATATATTGGGTAAGGGGTAAAAAGATGGATTTCACAACATCTATATTTGGTGACTTTGCAAAGTTTAGATATGGAAAAATGCCGAAGAAAAGCAGTGTAAAAGAAAACGGGAAATATCCGATATATAGTGGATATCGTTATGTAGGATATTATGATGAGTACAATACCGAAGCGAATCAGCTTATTATAGTTGCGAGAGGTGTTGGTGGGACTGGAGATGTCAAGCTCACAAAAGAAAAATGCTATTTAACCAACCTTTCAATAAGTGTAGAGATAGATACAAGTATTGCTTTACCAGAATACCTATATTACTGCTTCTCAATCAGAAATCTGAGATACTTGGATTCTGGCTCTGCTCAGTCGCAAATTACTATATCTGACTTGGCAAGAGTTGAAATACCGCTGCCAAATATAGAAATTCAAAAAAAGATAGTTCATTGTTTAGGTGTTCTTGACCGTAAAATAAGTGCTAACAAAGCGATAAATGATAATTTATATGAGATGGTCAACGCTTACTACACATCACTATTCAAGGACGTTGAATGCGAAATGACCACCATCGGCAACTATGCCGAGCGCATTTATAGCGGCGGAACTCCGACAACCTCAAATGCAGCGTATTGGGGTGGCACGTTTGGCTGGTTTTCATCTGGTGAGACCCGAAATCGTTTTGTGATCTCAACTGAAAAAAGCATTACACAAACCGGCATCGACAATTCATCTACCAAACTCGCTTCGAAACACGATATTGTCATGGCCTCTGCTGGTCAGGGTTTTACGAGGGGACAGACATCCATGCTTTTGATTGACACCTATGTCAATCAGTCTGTAATCGTCATTCACTCCGATAGAAACATCTTACCCTATCTGTTTTGGAATTTGGCAAACCGGTATGAGGAACTTCGCGCAATCTCAGATTCAAGTAGTATTCGAGGAAGTTTAACCACAAAGATGATCGCAGCGTTTGAAATACCCCTTGCAAACAACGATGTAATTCAAACATTTTCTGATTTTGCGTGGGCTGTCATCCCTCAAATTGAGAATAATCTTCTTGAAAATGAGCGTTTGGCAGCACTGCGAGACTCACTTTTGCCCAAGCTCATGTCCGGCGAACTGGATGTATCCGCCGTCGAGCTCTAAGCCGCTAAATTATCATTTAGCATTTAAGAAGGAAGTGAGATTAGTATTATGTTTAAAACCGAAGTGTTTGACAACAAATCCGCTTTAATAGCAAGGCTTACAGAGTTAGCCGAGAGCGGCAACTGGGTTTTTCGTGGATATTCAAAACAAGACCAGTTGCAACCAAATATTATACGGCGAAATTTAGTTGATCAAGAGAGAGAACTACTTTTTGAATTCGAACGCAGTGCAAATCAGTATCTTAATACAAGTAACCCTGTCGATTTTATGTCATACGCACAACACTATGGACTGGCAACACGGCTACTTGATTTTACATATAACCCATTTATTGCACTGTTTTTTGCGCTATTCACTCCTAAAGGCAATAAATATATGGTCAAAGAAGACGCTCTATATTACTATATTCGCTATTGCAACTTAGAAGATAGTATCCTGATCCGCCATGTTCCTATTTTTAATCGAGGTGACTTTTTCGAAATCAATTCGATGGCTAAACGCAGCATAGAGCTAATTGAAACCGTCGATATGATGTTTAATGAAAAGCACGATTTTGGAACCTCAAAGTATTTAAGCAAAGATATAGCAACTGACCAATTTTTCAGGATTATAGCTTCTAAAACTCTGACGACTGACCCTGATGAATACGTTCGTGTCAATGCCTCAAAAATCAATAGGAATTCACTGTTTTTTATCGACCCCAATCAATCAAATCAGCGGATAGTTATGCAACAAGGCCTATTCCTTTTTCCATATATACTCGAAAAAGAGAAACACATAGATTTGCTTGATAATAATACTGGGATTATTAAGATCTCCAAGGATATAAGGGATGAGCTACAAGCCTATTTAGACACCATCGGAATCAATTCATATCGCCTAATGCCAGACCTGTCAAGCGTTTGCGAAGCTGTGGAAAGAAAAGTTAGAGATAACCGAACAAAGTGCCGTTCACTTTTCAAAAAGAAATCGTAGAGAACTCACATAAGTCTGTAAAAAAGGAGCAATCAACCATGCCGGGATATAACACAGAAGCGGATTATGAAAACGCTATAATCGAGCTTTTCAGAAATGATTTGGGCTATGAGTATGTCTACGGCCCGGATGTGGAACGAGACTTTAAGAGCCCGCTCTATGATTCGGTATTGGAGGAGTCCTTGTATCGTCTGAACAAGGGCTTACCTGCTGACGCCATTAACGACGCTTTATTCAAACTGCGCAATTTTGAAAACGGCGAACTTGTACAGAAAAACGCCGAGTTTATGGAGTACCTGCAAAGCGGCATTCCGGTCCGTTACTTGGAAAAAGGCGAGGAGCGTTCTGGCATTGTGTATCTCGCTGACTATTCCCATCCCGAAAACAACTCCTTTATTGTTGCCAATCAATGGACTTTCATTGAGAACAGCAACAAGCGTCCGGATGTTATCCTATTTCTCAACGGCCTGCCTGTTGTTCTTGTTGAACTAAAATCTCCCTCCCGTGAGGAAACGGACGCTTCCGAGGCCTATCGGCAGCTCCGGAATTATATGCAGGAAATTCCGTCGATGTTCATTTACAACGCCATCTGCGTGATGAGCGATCAATCTACTTCTAAGGCAGGAACGATCACCTCAGGTGAAGATCGTTTTATGGAGTGGAAAACGAAAGATGGCAGTTATGAAAATACCCAGTATGCACAGTTTGACACATTCTTTGAAGGATTGTTCCAAAAAGATCGTCTGCTGGATATAATCAAAAACTTTATCTGCTTCTCCAACAAGGGAATCAAGAGCTTCAAAATTCTTGCCGGATACCATCAGTATTTTGCAGTAAGAAAAGCAATCGAATCTACAAAGCACGCAACTGTAACGGACGGCAAGGGCGGTGTTTTCTGGCACACGCAAGGCAGCGGAAAATCGCTGTCTATGGTCTTCTATGCTCATCTGCTGCAAGATGCCCTGGATAGCCCCACGATCGTCGTGCTTACTGACCGCAACGATCTTGATGATCAGCTTTACAGCCAGTTTGCCAAGTGTAAGAAGTTTTTGCGGCAAGAGCCTATCCACGCTGAAAGCAGAGAGCATTTGAAGTCGCTGCTTGCCGGCAGACAGGCAAACGGGATTATCTTTACCACAATGCAGAAGTTTGAGGAATCCCACGAGCCACTTTCTGAGCGCCGCAATATCGTCGTGATGGCAGATGAGGCCCACCGTGGGCAGTACGGGCTTGCGGAGAGAATCAAAATCACAACTAACGAGGATGGCGAAGAAGTCGCCAAACGTGTTGTTGGCACGGCTCGCATTATCCGCAACAGCTTGCCCAATGCTACATACATCGGCTTTACCGGTACGCCGATTTCTTCCAAAGATCGCAGTACCCGCGAAGTGTTTGGCGATTATATCGACATCTACGATATGACGCAGGCTGTCGAGGATGGTGCAACACGCCCGGTCTACTATGAAAGCCGTGTTATCAAACTGCATTTGGATGAAGCCACCTTGCGCCTCATTGATGCAGAATATGATATTATGGCCAATAACGCCGATCCGCAGGTTATCGAGCAGAGCAAAAAACAACTTGGCCAGATGGAGGCTGTCCTGGGCAACGACCAGACGATCAATTCGTTAGTCTGCGACATTCTTGACCACTACGAAAATAACCGCGCGAACCTGCTCACGGGTAAAGCGATGATTGTTGCATATTCTCGCGCCATTGCTATGAAGATATACAACCGCATTCTCGAACTGCGTCCGGCTTGGACGGAAAAAGTCGCCGTTGTAATGACCGAGAGCAACAAAGACCCGGAAGAATGGCGTAAAATCATTGGAAACAAGCACCACAAAGACGAACTGGCACAGAAATTCAAGGATAATGACAGTCCCCTGAAAATTGCTATTGTCGTAGATATGTGGCTGACGGGCTTTGATGTACCATCCCTTGCAACAATGTATGTCTACAAACCGATGCAGGGCTACAACCTGATGCAGGCCATTGCCCGTGTCAATCGAGTCTTCCGTGATAAGGAAGGCGGTCTTGTCGTCGACTATGTAGGTATCGCTTCCGCCTTGAAGCAGGCAATGAACGACTATACGGTACGGGATAAAAAGAACTACGGCGATACCGATGTCGCAAAGGTTGCATATCCCAAGTTCCTCGAAAAGCTCTCTATATGCCAAGATTTGTTCCATCACTACGACTACTCAAAGTTTATGTCCGGCACGGATCTTGAGCGGGCAAAAACAATCAGCGGTGCTGTAAACTTCATAATGGGACGGGAATTGGAGGAAGAACGGGATACTTTCCTCAAAGAGGCACTGATGCTTCGCCAAGCGCTGTCTCTCTGTTCTTCCTTGGTAGATGAGCCGATGCGGTTTGAAGCAGCCTTCTTTGAGTCTGTCCGTGTCCTTGTCATTCGGCTGACTAATCAGGGCGGTGGGCAAAAGATTTCTCTCCCGGAGATGAATGCCCGGATCAATGAGCTTTTGAAGCAGAGCATCAAGAGTGACGGCGTCATCAATCTGTTTTCTGATGTTAACTCCGAATTTTCTCTGTTTGATCCGAAGTTCCTTGAAGAAATCTCCAAGATGAAGGAAAAGAATCTCGCCGTAGAATTGCTGAAAAAATTGATCGCCGAGCAGGTTCAGATTTACCGCAGGACAAATGTGGTCAAATCCGAAAAATTCAGCGAGATTATGCAGCGGGCGATGAACGCCTATCTGAACGGTATGCTGACAAATGAGCAGGTCATTGATGAGATGATGAAGCTTGCCAAGCAGATCGCCGCTGCGCACAACGAAGGTAAAGAACTTGGCCTCACGGCGGATGAGGTAGCATTCTATGATGCGCTGACAAAGCCACAAGCAATCAAAGATTTTTATGAAAATGATGAATTGATCGCCATTACCAAGGAACTTGCTGAAACCCTTCGCAAGAACCGCACGATTGACTGGAACAGGCGTGAACAGGCAAGGGCAAGAATGCGCATGCTGATTAAACGCCTTTTGAAAAAACATAAGTATCCGCCCGAAGGGATGGACGATGCGGTTCAAACTGTTATGACGCAGTGCGAGCTTTGGACGGATAATATGGAGGAGTGAGTATGGACACACAGAAGCTTTCTATAGCAATTCAGGCGTTTATAAAAAAGCAATCCACCAATGCCGCATATTACGAAGAAAACTGGAATGAACGGAAAGAGCGAAAAGCATACTACCAATCCTTCACCAAAGATAAGCTCTTGGCAATGACCGAAGAAGATTTCCTTGAGTATATCAGCAGGCTTTGGGCAGTTCTGATGTGGGGAAACAAAAAATATGTTGTCGATAAGCTGATTGAAGATAATGGCTTTTCTACGCTTAAAAAGCAGTTAGCCGACCTGTTATACGGATCTGCCTCTGTAGAGAAGCGGTGGGATATTTTTCTGAAATCTGTAAAAGGTATGGGACCTGCTACAATCAGTGAACTGCTTTCCTATATGAATCCGCAGGAGTACATCGTATTCAACAAGACAACCATTCTTTGTTACGGTTACTTGGGGATTCCGAATATGCCCAAGTACAACTACCAATACACCGGAAAGAAATATACTGAAGTGTGTGCGGTTGCAAAGGAAATTGCATCCAGTCTGAAAAAAGCAGGCGCTGCTGATTCGGACTTGCTGGCTGTTGACTATTTCCTGTGGGATGAAATTCTCCCTCTCGCAGAAAAGGATGTCCCCACCACAGATGCAATTTCTATTTCTCAGGAGCCTGTTTCTGCCAGAGATTCAAGATCATTGCACGATGAAATCAAAGACAAGCTGGTGGATATAGGAAAGCTGCTCGGCTTTGACAGCCGCTCCGAAGTGAGGATTGCAACAGGCGCAGTTGTGGATGCTGTCTGGGAAGCTAAAATCGGCAATATGGGAAAAGCGATTTATGTTTTTGAGGTGCAGTCCAAAGGTTCTATCGATAGCCTTATTCTAAATTTGAAAAAGGCACAGAGCAATGCAGCGGTTCAAGCTGTTGTCGCTGTTGCAGACGAAGAACAGCTTGCGAAGATCATTCAGGAAAGTGCCGGTGTGATTGACGAGAAATCTCTGCGAACTTGGGATTCTGAGGATGTTTTGGCAGTTTATGATGCGCTGGTGCGGGCGCACGAATCAATTAACAAACTGGCGCTTGTGCCGGAAAGCTTCTGACCTCTTGCTCTGGTAAAGTTCGGAACAATATCAGATTTAGTTTGACATAGTTCCGATAGAACAATGACATTGTTCCGGAAATTTTTGATATTGTTCCAAACATTGTTCTTTTTCATTCGGTCAGAGCTGTATATAAAACAAGCGGAGGCCATCGACCTCCGCTTGCTCGTTACCCGTATACAATCTCCTGCATCACGGCCTCGTTTGCCCGATGTCGGATGCTGTTCATCTTTCGCACCCACGCCATCGGGTCATCGGCTTTCAAGGCCTCCGTCACG
>ERZ827498.59-NODE-59-length-141459-cov-20.263465_pt1 | contig 141459 bp, 118 predicted proteins | sample MGYA00519865_ERZ827498 | MGnify/ENA primary metagenome ERZ827498 (study PRJEB31778, sample SAMEA3449328) | human gut metagenome | biome: human gut; feature: human-associated habitat; material: faeces | place: United Kingdom | collected 2010/2012 ...
GACTTAATGCTACCACAAAATCTTTCTCTCACTAAATGCAATCGTAAATTCTACTCTTGCATTTACTTTGAGAATTTACTTGCAAAAACTTGACACGAACCGTCGGCGGCTTAATCTTGACATTTTGACGACGAAATGGTATAATATGAATCGACAGGGGGTGTTAATATGAAATCAACCGGAATTGTAAGACCGGTAGACAAAATGGGTCGCGTAGTGATCCCCAAGGAAATCAGAAAGCTTTTTAAGGTTGAAAATGATGTTGACAGCTTTGAAATCTACATGGAGGATGATAAGATCGTCCTGAAAAAATATCAGCCCACCTGCGTTTTCTGCGATTCATTGGCAGACAGCGTGCAGTTCGGCGGCTACACCGTATGCAAGGACTGCATTAAAAAGCTTGCCGAATTAAGCGAAAAAGAAGAAGAGTGAGTCTGCGTGCCGAAGACCTTCGGCACGCTTCCTGAAAAAGCGTCAATCGGCGTTTTTTCATTTTCAGCGCTTGCAGCCCGCAAGTGCTTTTTTAAAACTATAATTTTTACGGCGAGGGGTATTGATTATGGGCGGCTTCAGCATTGTGCTGCTTACCGGAATGCTTTCGGTCATATTTTTCTTTTATGCTGCGTTATTGATATCGGTTTTTCTTTATTCGCTTATAAGCTATACCTTTGAAAGCATTGCGCTTATGAGAATGAGCACCGGTGCAAAGGCTGCCGCATGGATTCCGTTTTACAATAAATATTTGCTCGGAAAAACAGCGGGGAAGAGTGCTTTGGGCACGCTTTCGGGTATTCTGACCCTTGCGCAGATATCATTGAGTCTTTATTTTTATCTTTGGCAGAAATTTGAACCGTATCTGTTTGCTCTCCTGCTGCTTTGCACCGTTTTGAATTTTGTGTTTAATGCTGTTATGGCGAATAGAATATTTTCCGACCGCACAGGAAAATATTCGGATATATTAACGGCAGTGAATATAATCACTTTGGGGCTTTTGCAATCGGTATTTATTTTTGCCGTAAGGAATAAATCCGCCAAAGAACCGCAGCTGTATCAAAGGCTTCCCGAATGATGGGAAGCCTTTTTTTAGAGGTCGGATGTTTTATCCGCAAAATTTGGTTGATATATGCTTGAAGCAATTATCGGGGGAGTAATCCCAGCTTTCAAGCCGATCTCCGCTTTGAAAATATTTGATCTGCGGCACATAGCCGCCCTCAAAGCTGTCAATGATGATCAGCTTTATTTTCATCTTTTCGGGTATAATGCTCTTTATATATACGCTTGCCTGCTTACCCGCCGAGGCGTTACTGCACGGCTCTGCAAGCCCTGCAAGGTTCGGCGTCAGCTCAACGAATATTCCGTAATCCTCAACACTCCTCACAACTCCGGTTACGGTCTGCCCGGGAGAGAAAAGCGCGGCGTTTTCAGCCCATGTGCCGAGCAATTCCTTATGGGAAAGCGTGATTTTTCCGTCCGGCGCAATATTTTTGATTATTACACGAATATTTTGACCGATGAAGAAGCGGTCGCGCGGGTGGGATATTCGCGAGACGGAGATCGCGTCTATCGGCAGCAGCGCTATATTTCCGCAGCCGATATCGCAAAATGCTCCGAAGGACTCCATATGCGTGATTTTGGCGTTTATAATATCTCCCTCGCTTTTTTGGGTCAATATGTATTCCCTGCAAAGCTGCTGCGCCTTTCTGCGCGACAGAACGGCGCACGGTCTGCCGTTTTCATCATTGCCTATCGCGGTTACCGCAAAGCATACGGGCTTTCCCACGCGGGAAATAAGCGCTATATCGCGCGTTGAGCCGTCGGCTATGCCGATAGCTCCCTCTTCCCTCGGTATAATGCCCTTTATCTGCCCCAAATCTATTATAAGATTGTGCGCTGCGTCGCACATAAGCGCTGTGCTCTCAAGCACTGTTTGCTTTGCCTGTGCTTCCGCAAGAAAAGCGGGGGTAAATGCCTTTTTGCTGTCCGTTACCTGTGTGTTCCATCCTTCCGGAAAAAAACCGTTCATTATTTGATCACCTTTCCTTTTTACATTCGGCGTTTAGCCTACATATCAAATTATATGACCTGAAAGGTGAAAAAATGAGAGAATTATGTCTGCTGAAAAAATTTTAAGCGGACGTTTTTTATCACGCCCGCCGTTTCGACATTATTCGGCTTTTATTCTGTATATTTTTACTGTCAACCAATTTAAAAACGAAAGGTATGATTTCGCGGCTTTACTTTGTCGGAAATAAATTATTTAATAACAGTCCTTGTTTTCATTTGGTTAAAACAGTTTAAAGCCGAAATCCTTAACGGATAATCCACACCCCGACGATGCAAAAACAGAATTTATTTCATTTATAAATTCATCAAAAAAATCCGTCATTTGTATATAAACCTCTTCTTTGGGATATGAGGTATCATATATGTACAAATATGAAAAATCTTCCGGAATAAACTTCGCTCTTGCAACAGAGCTTTTAAGCTCAATGTCTGCATGAATTAAAGTTTGGTAATCCTCCGAGTATTTTCTAAACGAATATCTGCAATCTGCGGTGTCGGTAAAGTCCACAGAAAAATAATCGATACCGGAAAGGCTTGTCGCAGTAAAGCTGACAAAGTTTTGCGGAAGAAAATCATATGGCGTTGAAATTTCGTATCTAATATTTCCGACGGTTTTTTCTATGCCGTAAAATTTGGAATTGCCGCTTTCGGTGCCGTGTTTTTTCATCCACACAATTAGTGTTTCTATCGGGCGGGAAGGGTCGGCTTTATCACAGTAATCACAAAGATATTTTCCGTAGTCGTGCTTTCCGTTCGGCTCAGTCTTATCACTTATATATTCATAACCGCAATCCTGGCACCTATGCTCGGTATATCCGCCGGTCGTACAATTCGGAGGTAAAATTAAACTCCTGAAGTCATGCTTGCACCCGGAAGCCTCACTTTTAACAGAAGTGCTTGATGACGACGAGCTGTTTGTAATTTCCGCTGCAGTATTGATTTCTTCCGTTTCAGAGACCGTACTACTGCCGACCGAACCTGTAACAACCGATGAATAAGCGTTTGATTCCGTAATATCCTTGTTGCTTTTGCAGCCGCATACAGCCGCAATTATACTTAAACAAAGGAAACCTGCTGTAAAATGTTTTTTCATTTCTTACCCCTTTTTAAATATTTTTTTAATAAACACGAGAAAAAATCTGCCGCATGCAAAAGTTTCCCTTCATATCCACCACTGCGGAGTGAGCTCGCCTAAGGTGACAATTCTTTTTTCTTCGTAATTCATCATCACTTCTATATCCTTATAGCCTTCGGGCATCAGCTGTGTCATAAGCTCGCGGCAGGCACCGCAGGGCGGCATGGCTTTTCCGTCCCGATTTACGGCGATTACGCGGCGTATTTCGCTTTCTTCGTTTGTTATCATATTGAAAATCGCGTTTCTCTCGGCGCAAATTCCGAGGGTACAGGCGCCGTCCACACATACTCCCGTATAAATTTTGCCCGATTCCGACTCAATCGCCGCCGCAACGCCGCCCGCTTCCATCCATTCCGATATCTTGCGCGGGCTTAAAACGCTTTTTGCGGCGGAATACAGTTCATCCCATATGTTATTTTCCATTATTTTGCTCTCGTTTCGCAGTAAATGCAGCGGTAAACGCGGTGCTCCTTATCGGTAAGGCGGAAAATGTGCGGCAGCTCCTGCTCGACCGACGATATGCAGCGCGGATTTTTGCATTTTAAGACATTTGTAAGCTCCCGCGGCAGCTCTATTGTCTTTTTCTCCGCAATTTGCCCGTTCTTTATTATGTTTACCGTAACATCGGGGTCTACAAAGCCCAAAATATCGGTGTCAACGTCAAAATCGGAATCGATTTTAATAATATCCTTTTTGCCGGATTTTTTGCTTGCGACATTTTTTATAAGCGCAACCGAGCAATCAAGCTCTTCAAGCCCCAAAAGGCGGTAAATTTCCATGCCCTTGCCCGCGGTTATGTGGTCTATTACAATGCCGTTTTTAATGGAATCAATATTCATCACTTTACCTCCAAAAGCTTTAAAATAAGCGCCATACGCATATATTTTCCGTAAAGCACCTGCTTAAAATAGCAGGCGCGCACGTCTCCGTCTACCGCTACGCTTATTTCATTCACGCGCGGCAGGGGGTGCAAAACGCGCAGTTTATCACTTGCCAGCGCCATTTTTTCGGGGGTTAAAATGTATGTATCCCTAAGGCGCAAATAGTCTTCTTCATTGAAAAAGCGCTCCTTTTGCACGCGGGTCATATAAAGTATGTCAAGGTCGGCAATGGAGTTTTCAAGGCTGTCGGTTTCGGTGTACTCAATACCGTCTTTATCAAGCTTATCCTTAACATAGCCCGGCAGCTTCAATTCGTTCGGCGAGATAAGCACAAATTTAACACCCTTATAGCGTATAAGCGCGGAAATAAGCGAATGAACCGTTCTGCCGAATTTAAGGTCGCCGCAAAAGCCCACGGTCAGGTTATCAAAGCCGCCCTTTTCGCGGTATATTGTAAGCAGGTCCGCCAAGGTCTGCGTGGGGTGGCAGTGCCCGCCGTCGCCCGCATTTATAACGGGTATGGAAGCATTTCTTGCGGCTACAAGCGGCGCGCCCTCTTTCGGGTGGCGCATTGCTATAATATCGGCATAGCAGGAAATAACCTTTGCGGTGTCCGCCACGCTTTCACCCTTTGAGGCAGAGGAGCTTTGCGCCTCCGAAAAACCTAAAACGCTGCCGCCGAGCTCCAGCATTGCCGCCTCAAAGCTCAGGCGTGTTCTGGTAGACGGCTCAAAAAACAGGGTGGCAAGTTTTTTGCCTTTACATTTTTCACTGTATTTTTCGGGGTTTGCTATAATATCGTTTGCAACGCCTATAAGCTCTTCAATTTCGCCCGTTGTAAGCTCCGAAATATCAATAAGACTTCTCATTTAATATCATTCCTTTGCGCCGTTTATTTTAAGGTAATTTTGTATGCGTTCCACGTTTTCGCGGTTTTTTTCGTCCTCTTCAAGGTATTCTATAATATCGTAAACATTAACTACCGAGTAAACGGGGAAGCCGAATTCTTCGCCCACTTCCGCCATAGCTGATTTTTCGGTCTGACCCTTTTCGCAGCGGTCTACCATAACAAAGGCGGTGGCAACCTTTACGCCCGCGAGTTTTGATAGTATAGCCATACTTTCCCTTATAGCCGTGCCCGCGGTTATAACGTCTTCAACTATTACTACCTCTTCGCCCGCCTGCGGCTTGTAACCTACAAAAACGCCGCCCTCGCCGTGGTCCTTTTCTTCCTTGCGGTTAAAGAAAAACGGCACGTCAAGCCCGTTTTCCGAAAGCGCCACCGCAACCGATACCGCTATCGGGATTCCCTTATATGCAGGACCGTAAAGCACGGCTTTTTTATCGCCGAGCTTTTCAAAATACGCCTTTGCGTAAAATTTGCCCAATTTCCTTATCTGGTCGCCGGTTTTAATTTCGCCCGCGTTTATAAAATAGGGGATTTTTCTGCCGCTTTTGGCGGTGAAATCGCCGAATTTAAGCACGCCGGCACTCTCTAAAAATTCTATAAATTCGTGTTTGTAAGCTTGCATATTCTTAACTCCTTTTTTAAAATTAGGGGTGGGGTGTCTTAGGCTCCCTTCTTTTGCGTTAGCAAATAGAGGGGAGCTGTCACGTTTAGTGACTGAGGGGTATTCTTTCAAATTTAAATTTTCTGCTATATTTTAGCCTGTAACAACCCCTCCGTGTCGGACAAGTCGACCCACCTCCCCTTACACAGGGGAGGCAATGGTTTCTACAAACCCAAGGCACCATTCTTTTGCGTTAGCAAACAGAGGGAGCCTAAATAATGCCTGCACTATGGGAGCCTAAACAACATTACCCTATAAACTCCGCACAACAGCGCTCGTATGCCGCTACGGGGTCGGGTGCGGCGGTTATTGGTCTGCCCACCACTATATAGTCGCTGCCTATTTCCTTTGCCTTTTCGGGGGTGGTAACGCGCGATTGGTCGCCCTTGTCGCCGTCGGCAAAGCGTATGCCCGGCGTTACGGTCAAAAAGCCCTCGCCGCAGGCGTTATGTACCGCCGCCGCCTCAAGAGGGGAGCATACCACGCCGTCAAGCCCCGCGCACTTTGCGTTCTTAGCGTAGTGCATAACCACATCCTCCATTTTGCCCTCTATCAGCAAATCTTTATGCATTGTGTCCTCACTTGTTGAGGTAAGCTGGGTCACGGCTATAAGCAGCGGGCGGGTGCCGTCAGACCTTGTCAGCCCCTCTATTGCCGCGGTCATCATAGCGGCAGTGCCCGCCGCGTGCAGGTTGCACATATCAACATCAAGGCGTGATAGTACTGCCATTGATTTTTTTACGGTGTTCGGTATATCGTGCAGCTTTAAATCGAGGAATATTTTATGCCCGCGCGCCTTAATTTCCCTTACAATTTCGGGACCCTCGGCGTAGAAAAGCTCCATTCCTATTTTAACAAACGGTTTTTTGCCCTCAAATTTATCTAAAAAATTGAGGCAGGCTTTTTTGTCCGCAAAATCGCAGGCTATTATTACATCCTTACCCATTGTGCGCTCCTCCTATAATTTCGCTTAAATTATTTATGCCGTATTTCTCCATTGCCCTCGGTAGGTCTTCTATAATTTTCTTGCAGGCATAGGGGTCTATAAGGTTAGCGGCGCCCACCTCTACTGCGGCGGCGCCCGCCAGCATAAACTCCAAAACATCGTCGGCTGTGGATATTCCGCCCATACCTACTATAGGTATTTTCACCGCTTCGTACACCTGATAAACCATTCTCACCGCCACGGGCTTTACCGCAGGACCTGAAAGCCCGCCCGTTTTGTTTGCAAGCAGCGGCTTTTTGGTTTTTAGGTCTATTTTCATGCCGAGCAGGGTGTTTATAAGCGATACGCCGTCCGCTCCCGCAGCCTCGCACGCCTTGGCAATCTCGGTAATGTCGGTCACATTGGGGGAGAGCTTGATAATTATGGGTTTATTCGTAACCGCCCTTACCGCCTTTGTAACCGCCGCCGCGTTTTCGGCGCTTGTGCCGAAAGCAAGCCCGCCGCCGTGAACATTCGGACAGGAAATATTTATTTCAAACCAACCTATACCGTCGTCCGTATTAAGCGTTTCAACAGCCGATACATAATCGCCGACCGAAAAGCCGCTCACATTCGCCATAACAGGCTTTTTATAAACTGCTTTAAGGGTGCGAAGCTCGTGGTTTAAAACCTTTTCCGCTCCGGGGTTTTGCAGCCCCACCGCGTTTAAAAGCCCGCTCGGACACTCGGCAATTCTTGGCGTGGGGTTGCCGAAACGCGGCTCTTTGGTGGTGCCTTTAAGGGATATTGAGCCTAAAATATTTATATCGTAAAACCGTGTAAATTCATAGCCGAAGCCGAAGGTGCCGCTTGCTGGAATTACGGGGTTTGTAAGGCTTATTCCGCATAGGTTGACTGACGTATTTACCATTCTATTTCCTCCCTTAAAAACACGGGACCTTCGGTGCAAACGCGTTTCGGCCCTTGCTTTGTTTTGCAGGTGCAGCCCATACAGGCGCCCGTGCCGCAGCCCATGCGTTCTTCAAAGCTGAACTGACCGCCCGTTTTCGCGGCGGCGTCTACGGCTTTCAGCATAGGTTTCGGCCCGCAGGTGTAAAAATAGCTGTAATCGGCGTGCTCCATTGCGGCATTTACAAAGCCTTTAAGCCCGTAAGAGCCGTCCGCCGTGGTAACGGCTACGTTAGCGCCGAGCGCGCGGAACTCATCTTCCAAAAATATTTCCGATTTTGTGTTAAAGCCTAAAATTACGTTTACGGTCTTATTTTCGGCAATCAGCTTTTTGCAAAGCCCGAAAAGGGGAGGAACGCCCACACCGCCGCCTATAAGCAGGGGTTTATCGCCCGAAAGCGAGGTATCGTACCCGTTGCCGAGGGAAATTAAAAGGTCTAATTTTTCACCTTTTTTTATGCGGCTTAAAGCGCTTGTTCCGTCGCCTACTGCCTTGTAAATAATTGTAAGGCTTTTATCGCTCCAATCGCATATGGAAATAGGGCGGCGCAGGTAAAATTCGGGTATTTTAATATTTACAAACTGCCCGGGCGCTGTAATCGGCGAGGTGTCACCGGCAAGCGTCATTTTAAAAACCGAGGGGGCAATCTGCTTATTTTCCGTAACTTCGTAAAAATCCTGTTTCATAGCGTTTCCTTTCAAGCGTCTATTGTGGAAATTCCGAGGGTGGTTTCTTCAAGCACATCAAGCAGTACCTTAACGGTATCGAGCGACGTAAACATTGTAACGTTGTTTTCAACGGCGCAGCGGCGGATTTCGTACCCGTCAGACAGCACTCCCGAAGAATTCATATCCCGCGTGTTTATAACGTAGGTAACATAGCCCTGCCGTATTGCGTCGGTTATCTCGCGACTTCCGTCACTAAGTTTCCCTACAGCATGCGTTCGTATTCCGTTTTGCTTTAAAAATTCAGCCGTGCCGGCAGTTGCCTGAATATTAAAGCCCATATTGTAAAACCGGCGAATAAGCGGCAGCGCCTCTTCCTTATCCTTATCGGCTATGGTGGCAAGCACCGTGCCGTAGTTCATAACGTTCATACCGCTGGCTTTAAGCGCCTTGTAAAGCGCGCGGGTGAGCTTATCGTCGTAGCCTATGGCTTCGCCCGTGGATTTCATTTCGGGTGACAGGTAAGCGTCAAGCCCTCTGAGCTTAGAGAACGAAAACGCGGGGGCTTTTACATACCAGCGCTTTTTGTCTCCCGGGTAAATTTTATCAAAGCCCTGCTCTTTAAGGCTTTTGCCTAAAATTACAAGCGTTGCAATGTCGGCAAGGCTGAATCCCGTAGCCTTTGAAAGGAACGGAACGGTTCTTGAAGAGCGCGGGTTTACTTCTATTATAAACACATTATCGTTTTTATCAACAATAAACTGAATATTGTAAAGCCCTATTATGCCGATGCCCAGTCCTAACCGCCTTGTGTAATCAAGTATTGTCTCGCGGACCTTTTCGCTTATGCTGAAGGTGGGGTACACGCTTATTGAATCGCCGCTGTGTATGCCCGTGCGCTCCACAAGCTCCATAATTCCGGGCACGAAAACGTCCTTGCCGTCGCAAATGGCGTCTACTTCAAGCTCCTTACCCGAAATGTATTTATCAACAAGCACGGGCTTATCTTCGTCAATTTCAACCGCCGTGCGCAGGTATCGGCGCAGCTGCTCTTCGTCCGCCACTATCTGCATGGCTCTGCCGCCCAACACAAACGAGGGGCGCACAAGCACGGGGTAGCCGATTTCGGCAGCGGCTTTTACGCCGTCCTCAATTTTGGTTACTGCCTTGCCCTGCGGCTGGGGGATATTAAGTTCTTTCAGCACCTTTTCAAATAAATCGCGGTTTTCGGCGCGGTCTATTGCCTCGCAGTCGGTGCCGATAATTTTAACCCCGCGGTTTTTAAGGCTTTCGGCAAGGTTAATGGCGGTCTGCCCGCCGAGAGACGCTATAACCCCTATAGGCTTTTCAAGGTGGATAATGTTCATAACGTCCTCGGTGCAAAGCGGCTCAAAGTAGAGCTTATCCGAGCAGGTGTAATCGGTCGAGACGGTTTCAGGGTTGTTGTTTATAATTATCGCCTCATACCCCGATTTTTTAATTGTGGTAACCGCGTGCACGGTGGAGTAATCAAACTCAACGCCCTGACCTATTCTTATGGGTCCCGAGCCTAAAACTATTATCTTCTTTTTATCCGACACTACCGATTCGTTTTCGTCCTCATAGGTCGAGTAAAAATAGGGGATATAGCTTTCAAATTCCGAGGCGCAGGTGTCAATCATTTTATAAACGGGGAACATACCGCGCTTTTCTCTTATTTTATAAATTTCTTCGCCCGTCATACCCCAAAGCTTACCTATAAATTCATCGGAAAATCCGAGCTTTTTGGCGGCATACAGCGTGTCGGTGTCTCCAATGTGCTCTTTCAGCTTATTCTCGGTTTTTACGATATTCTTTATCTTTTCAAGGAAAAGCATATCTATTTTTGTGGCGTTGCAAATCATGCCTATATCGGTCTTTCGGCGCAGGAGTTCTGCAATTGCGTAAATGCGGTCGTCGGTGCCGTACTTTATATAATTTAACATTTCGTCGTCCGAAAAAGTTTCAAACTTCTTCATATAAAGGTGGTTTACGCCTATTTCAAGCGATCTTGCGGCTTTAAGCAGGCTTTCTTCAATCGTTCTGCCCACGCTCATAACCTCGCCCGTGGCTTTCATCTGGGTGGAAAGTTTATTGTTAGCCGATGAAAATTTATCAAACGGGAAACGCGGCATTTTGGTAACGACATAATCGAGCGCCGGCTCAAAGGAAGCGGGAGTGTTGGCTATCATAATTTCATCAAGCCGCATACCTACCGATATTTTGGCGCTGACTCGCGCTATAGGGTAGCCGCTTGCCTTGCTTGCAAGGGCGGAGGAGCGCGAAACGCGGGGGTTTACCTCAATAAGATAGTAGTTAAAGGAAAGTGGGTCAAGCGCAAACTGCACGTTGCAGCCGCCCTCGATTTTAAGGGCGCGTATAATTTTAAGGGCGCTGTCGCGAAGCATATGGTACTCTTTGTTGGTAAGTGTCTGCGAGGGGCAGACTACAATTGAGTCGCCCGTGTGAATGCCCACGGGGTCAACGTTTTCCATATTGCAAATGGTAATTGCGGTATCGTTATTATCGCGCATTACCTCGTATTCAATTTCCTTATAGCCCTTTATGCTTTTTTCCACCAAAACCTGATGAACGGGGGAAAGCTCCAAAGCACCCCTTAATATTTCAGCACACTCTTCCTCATTATCGGCAAAGCCGCCGCCCGTGCCGCCCAAGGTAAATGCGGGGCGCAAAACTACGGGGTAGCCTATTTCTTCGGCGGCTTTAAGACCGTCTTCAAGGCTTTCGGCTATTACCGACTGTAAAACAGGCTCGCCTATTTCTTCGCAAAGCTCTTTAAAAAGCTCTCTGTCCTCGGCGCGCTCGATGCTGCGGCTTGAGGTTCCCAAAAGCTCTACATTGCACTCGCGCAGAACGCCCTTTTTTTCAAGCTGCATGGCTAGATTCAGCCCCGTTTGCCCGCCGATGCCCGGCAGTACCGCGTCGGGGCGCTCATAGCGTATTACCTTTGCTAAATATTCAAGGGTTAAAGGCTCCATATATACCTTATCGGCAATAGATGTATCGGTCATAATGGTGGCGGGGTTTGAGTTGCAAAGAACAACCTCGTAGCCCTCTTCTTTAAGCGCTAAGCACGCCTGCGTGCCCGCATAGTCGAACTCTGCCGCCTGACCTATTACAATAGGGCCTGAGCCTATTACCAGTATCTTTTTTATGTCGGTTCTTTTAGGCATTTTTGTTTTCCTCCATAAGAGACGTGAATTTATCGAATAAATAGGCGCTGTCCTGCGGGCCGGGCGCGCTTTCGGGGTGGTACTGCACGCTGAACATCTTTGATTTATCGTCACTTACGCCTTCTACCGTGTTATCAAGCAGATTTATGTGGGTGACTTTAAGTCCCGTGTTTTCAAGGCTCTTTTCGTTTACTGCGTAGCTGTGGTTTTGCGAGGTTATTTCAATTTTTCCCGTTTCAAGGTTTTTAACGGGGTGGTTTCCGCCGCGGTGACCGAACTTTAATTTGTAGGTTTCGGCTCCGCAGGCAAGGCATATCATTTGGTGACCGAGGCAAATACCGAATATCGGGTATTTACCCCTTAATTTCTTTACAAGATCGATTACCGGAATAACATCCTCGGGGTCGCCCGGGCCGTTCGAGAGGAAAATGCCGTCGGGCTTCATTTTTTCAACCTCTGCGGCAGAGGTGTTGTAGGGCATTACCGTAACGTTGCAACCGCGCGCGTTTAACGAGCGGATAATGTTGAGTTTTATTCCGCAGTCAATCGCAACAACATTGTATTTTGCGTTAGCCGTTCTTGAATAGCGGCGCTTTTTGCAGCTGACATGCGCCACCGCGTCGTGCGGCACGGGGGTGTTTTTAATTTTTTCAAGCGCTTCTTCTGTCGGCGTATCGGCGTTTGTAATAATTCCGCGGCGCGAGCCTAAATCGCGTATGCTGCGGGTCAGTTTCCTTGTATCAATTCCCGCAAGCCCCGGTATTTTATATTCTTCCATTACTTCCGATAAGGTCTTGGTATAGCGGAAGTTAGAGGGCAGGTCGTTATACTCCCTTACAATAAGCCCGCCTATTGTGGGGTTTTTGGTTTCGTAGTCTTCGTCGGCAGTGCCGTAGTTGCCTATAAGCGGGTAGGTCATAACCACCGCCTGATAGGTGTAGGAGGGGTCGGATATTATTTCCTGATACCCCACCATAGAGGTATTGAAAACTATTTCGCATACCGCGTCGCCCGTGTAGCCGAAGCCCGTGCCGTAATATTCGGCACCGTCCTCCATGACTAATTTTCTGTTATATTCCATACTGCTTTACCTCCGCATACTGTAAGTAAATTTTTGCCTGCTACTGTAAGCCCGTCAAATGGCGTGCTTTTGCCCTTGCTTTTAAATTCGCCGGGGTCAATTTTATATTCGCTTTGCAAATCGTAAACGCAAATATCATCGGTTTCCTCTAATCCGAACCGCCTTCGCAGGTTTATCGCCATCAGCTCAATAAGCCTTTCAAGCGTTATTATACCTTTCTTCACAAGATAAGTATACATCACCGGGAAGGCGGTTTCAAGCCCCACAATGCCCATAAGGCTGTTTTCAAGACCCCGCGATTTTTCTTCACTGCTGTGCGGCGCGTGGTCGGTGGCTATCATATCAATTGTGCCGTCCTGCAAGCCCTTTATTAATGCCTGCCTGTCCTCTTCACTTCTTATCGGAGGGTTCATTTTAAAATTGCCGCTCTCTTTTAAATCCATATCGTTAAATATTAAGTAGTGCGGCGCGGTCTCGCATGTTACGTCCACGCCCTCTGCCTTGGCTTTTCGTATCAGTTCCACGCTTTCCTTGCAGGAAATGTGGCAGACGTGGTACTTGCAGCCCGTTTCCTTTGCAAGCCTTAAATCTCTTTCAATGGGTTTCCACTCGCTCTCCGCACATATGCCCTTGTGCCCGTGCAGGCGGGCATATTCGCCCTTATGGATATATCCGCCGCAAAGCAGCGAATTATCCTCGCAATGGGCGGCTATAATTTTTCCGAGAGCCTTCGCTTTTATCATTGCTTCGCGCATCATATTCTCGCTTTGCACGCCCTTACCGTCGTCCGAAAAGGCTATACAGTAGGGGGCAAGGGCTTTCATATTTGTAAGCGTTTCGCCCTTTTCGCCCACGGTTATTGCGGCATAGGGGTGAACGCGCACCGCCGCGTCTCTTTCGATTATTTTTATCTGCTCTTTTATGTTTTCTGCGCTGTCGGGTACGGGATTCAGATTCGGCATTGTGCAGACATCGGTATATCCGCCGCGCGCCGCCGCAAGCGAGCCGGACCTTATTGTCTCTTTATAAGAAAATCCCGGCTCTCTGAAATGCACATGCACATCACAGAATGCCGGGAAAATGCAAAGCTTATTAAAATCGGAAAGAAAGCCGACGCCGCCGACCTTTAATTCGTAATTTTGCTGTTCCATCCTACCGTTTCGGTAAACAAAAGCGTTGTTAAGTATCATAATTTGCTCCCGGTTTTATTTGAATTTTTGCGGTGTCCTTGCCTCCCTCATCAGAGAGAGCCTAAACCGCAACAAAAAAGACCCGCTTTTTCAAGCAGGTCGTAAGCGCAGCAAAGCAGACCGATACATTCATCGGAGCTTTTACGGTTTACAATCTTGCCGGCGTCACAGCACCCTGCTTAAAGATCTTGTTTGAAGTTATAATACCACATACCGCCGCCGAAGTCAAGAGCTATTGCCTATATTTTTTACTGTGCGCCGCTGCCAATAAATTCTTGAAGTATTAAGAAGAATATGATATAATACTTTATTATGGAACAGTAAAGGTGGGCGGACAGTGCGTATTTTGGGAATAGACCCCGGCTATGCCACAATAGGCTACGGAATTATAGATTATTCTCACGGCAGATTTTCGGTCGCAGGCTTCGGGGCGATAACCACAAAGGCGGGTCTGCCGTTTGAAACAAGGCTTCGCGATATATATGACGATATGAACACGGTAATAGAAAAATACAAGCCCGATGATATGTCGATAGAAAAGCTTTATTTCAACACCAACACTACAACCGCAATAGATGTTGCGCAGGCAAGGGGAGTAATAGTGCTTTCCGCCGCGCAGAACGGGCTTAATATATCGGAGTACACCCCCTTGCAGGTAAAGCAGGCTGTAACCGGCTACGGCAGGGCGGAAAAACGGCAGGTAATGGAAATGATCAAGAGCTTTTTAAACCTTGAAAAGGTACCAAAGCCCGACGACACCGCCGACGCGCTGGCACTCGCGGTTTGCCATGCAAATTATTCGGGTACCGATTATTCACGATTATATAAGGAGGCGGGCAGATGATTGCGTCTTTAAGAGGAAAGCTGATATATACCGATAATACCTCGGCGGTGGTAGAGTGCGGCGGCGTGGGTCTTCGCTGCAGCGTTACGAAAAACACGCTTTACCGTCTGCCGCAAAAGGGCAGCGAGGTATTTTTATACACGCATTTGGCGGTGCGCGAGGATTCACTCGATCTCTACGGCTTTGAAAGCGAAGCGGAGCTTAACGCCTTTAAGCTGATAACCTCGGTAAACGGGGTGGGCGCAAAGCTGGGCATTGCCATTCTCTCGGAATTTGAGGCGGATAGGCTCACCGTTTACATTGCAAGCGGCGACGCAAAGGCGCTCACCGCGGCGGCGGGAGTCGGCATAAAATTAGCGCAGAGAATAGTGCTTGAATTAAAGGATAAGGTGGGCGCCATTGCCGAAGACGGTGAGGATATAAAGGCGATAGGCAACGCCACGGCGCACACAAACTCATCGGAGGCGGTGGCGGCGCTTGTGTCGCTCGGTTATTCGCAGGGCGAAGCGTCTCTCGCCGTTGGCAGGCTCGACCAGACACTTACTGCCGAAGAGCTTATTAAGCAGGCGCTTAAATCCCTTGCAAGGAGGATATAACCCTTGATAGAACAGGAAATGGATTTTGAAAACCGCATTGTAGCCCCCGAGTACGATTATAAAGAGGACGAGGCGGAGCTATCCCTGCGCCCTAAAACTCTTAACGAATATATAGGGCAGAAAAAGGCTAAGGAAAATTTGAGCATATACATTAAAGCGGCGCTCGGCAGGCACGAATCGCTCGACCATGTGCTGCTTTACGGCCCGCCGGGACTCGGTAAAACCACCCTCTCGGGCATTATTGCAAAGGAAATGGGAGTAAATCTGCGCGTGACCTCGGGTCCTGCAATTGAAAAGCAGGGCGATTTAGTAGCTATACTGACATCTCTTAACGAGGGCGACGTGCTTTTTATTGACGAAATTCACCGCCTGCCGCGAAATGTTGAGGAAATACTTTACCCTGCGATGGAAGATTTCTCGCTCGATATTATACTCGGTAAAGGTCCCTCGGCGCGGTCTATAAGGCTTGATGTGCCGCATTTTACCCTTGTGGGCGCCACTACGCGTTCGGGGCAGCTTACCGCCCCCCTGCGCGACCGTTTCGGGGTGCTGCTGCGTTTGGAGCTTTACACCCCAGAGGAACTTGCGCAGATAATAACCCGCTCGGCGGGAATTTTGGGAATTGCGATTGAAAGGGACGGCGCGCTTGAAATAGCCTCGCGCTCGCGCGGAACGCCGCGTATTGCAAACCGTCTGCTTAAGCGTGTGCGGGATATTGCGCAGGTGGAATTCCGAGGCGATATTACCGAAGAAGTGGCGCGTGCGGCGCTTGCAAGGTTTGAAATTGACGAATTGGGTCTTGACGATTTCGACCGCAAAATGCTCACAACCATAATAACCAATTACTCGGGCGGCCCTGTGGGGCTTGATACCCTTGCCGCCGCGGTGGGGGAAGAGGCAGTAACCATTGAAGATGTTTACGAGCCTTATTTAATGCAGATAGGCTTTTTAACGCGCACGGCGCGCGGCAGGTGCGTTACCGCCTTGGCATACGACCATTTAGGAATACGGCGGAGTGAAAACGCCGCGCAACAATCAATTTTTTAAGGAGATTTATCAATGGGAAGATTATTCGGAACAGACGGAGCAAGAGGCATTGCAAATAAGGAGCTTAACTGCGAGCTTGCCATGAATATAGGCAGGGCGGCGGCTTATGTGCTTACCGAAAAGACTACGGAAAAACCAAAGGTGTTAATCGGTAAGGATACCCGCGTTTCTTCAAATATGCTTGAAATGGCGCTGGCGGCGGGGCTTTGCTCTGTCGGGGCGGACGTTGTGCTTGTGGGCTTTGTGCCTACCCCCGCAATCGCGTATCTTGTAAAGGATAGGGAGGCGGACGCGGGAATTATGATATCCGCTTCGCACAACCCCTGCGAATACAACGGAATAAAAATATTCGACTGCAACGGCTTTAAGCTGCCCGACGCGCTTGAAGAAGAAATCGAGGCGCTCGTGCTTGACGATATGAGCCCTGTTGAATTCCCCGTAGGCGGAGATGTAGGCAGCGTTTTTGCGCGCTACGATTATGTTGATTTATATATTGACCACCTTGTGCGGTCTGTAAGAGCCGACCTCACGGGCATGAAGATAGCCATTGACTGTGCAAACGGCTGCGCCTCCTACACCGCCGAAAAATTCTTTAAAAAGCTGGGCGCAGACGTGCATATGATGCACGATAACCCCAACGGCGTTAACATAAACGCCCGCTGCGGCTCAACCCATATGGAGGATCTTATAGACTATGTGAACGGTCACAGCGTTGATTTGGGACTGGCTTTTGACGGCGACTCCGACCGCTGCTTGGCGGTGGACGAAAACGGAAAGCTGATAGACGGCGACCGCATGATAGCCGTTTTTGCGCTTGATATGAAAAACAAGGGCATTTTAAAGGACGATACCGCCGTTGTAACGGTTATGACGAATATGGGCTTTAAGCGCTTTGCCGAGGCTAACGGAATTACCGTTCTCGAAACCAAGGTGGGCGACCGCTATGTGCTTGAAGAAATGCTCAAACACGATTACAAGATAGGCGGTGAGCAATCGGGACACATCATATTCAAAAATTTCGCAACCACGGGCGACGGTCAGTTATCGGGCGCAATGCTCGCGTCAATCATATCATCCTCGGGCAAGTCGGCTTCCGAAATAGCATCGGTTATGACGGTACTGCCGCAGACCCTTGTAAATATTACCGCGTCACCTGAGCTTAAGGCAAAGCTTAATACGGATAAGGATATCATCGATGCCATAGACGAGGTTAAAAAGACCCTCGGCAAGCGCGGCAGAATACTTGTGCGCGCCTCAGGCACCGAGCCGCTTATCCGTGTAATGCTTGAGGGCGACGACATTGTGGAAATTAAGCGCCTTGCAAAACAGGTTGCGAAAGTAATTGAGGGAAAAGAATAAATGAGAACTGTCTCGGGATTTGACGATTACGAGCTTATTGACGCGGACGCGGGCGAACGCCTTGAACGCTGGGGCGATATTATTCTTATCCGCCCCGATCCGCAGATAATATGGTCGGGAAATCGTTCGGATAAGCGCTGGAAAGGTGCGGACGCAATATATCACCGCTCAAAAAGCGGCGGCGGATATTGGGAAACGCTGAAAAAAGTGCCCGATGTCTGGAGTATTAAATATAAGGAGCTCACCTTCCGATTAAAGCCTATGGGCTTTAAGCACACGGGGCTTTTCCCCGAGCAGGCGGTAAACTGGGATTTAGCGGCTGAGCTCATTAAAAACGCCGACCGTCAGCTGTCTGTCTTAAACCTTTTCGCATACACAGGGGGAGCAACCGCAGCCTGCCTTAAGGCGGGGGCGAAAGTTACCCATGTGGACGCTTCAAAGGGTATGGTGCAGTGGGCAAAGGAAAATGCGGCGGCAAGCGGACTTTCCGATAACCCTGTGCGCTGGCTTGTGGACGATTGCCTTAAATTTGTAAAGCGAGAGGTGCGCCGCGGCAATAAGTACGACGCGGTTATAATGGACCCTCCCTCCTACGGCAGAGGACCCGACGGCGAGGTTTGGAAGCTGGAACAGCAGCTTGAGGAGCTTTTAACCGAGACCGGCAAGCTGTTATCCGATAACGCGGTGTTCTTCTTCCTTAATTCCTACACGGGCGGGCTTTCACCCTCGATACTCAATTACATGGTAAACCGCTGCGTGATAAGGAACCGCCCGGGCGGGGTCACAACCGATGAAATAGGGCTTTACGTAACCGATAAAAAAATCAGCCTGCCTGCCGGAAATACTACTGTTTGGATAAGAGAAAATGGATAATATATTAGAAGTTAAAAATGTTACCTATGAATATACCGATGAGGAAAAAACCTTTGCCGCGGTAAAGAATTTATCGCTTAATATAGAGCGCGGCAGCTTTACGGTAATTTTGGGACACAACGGCTCGGGAAAATCCACCCTTGCGAAAATGCTCAACGGCTTAAATAAGCCGACCTCGGGCGATGTTTTTGCAGACGGCATTAACACAAAGGACGAGGAGACCGAAATTGAGGTAAAGCGCAAGGTGGGAATGGTTTTTCAAAACCCCGATAATCAGATAATCGCCTCAATTGTTGAGGAGGATGTGGCTTTCGGCCCCGAAAACCTCGGTATTCCGCCTAAGGAAATCGAAAAAAGGGTAGAGGACGCTCTTAAAGCCGTTGATATGTGGGAGTTCAGAAAATCCACCCCCCACCATTTATCGGGCGGGCAAAAGCAGCGAATCGCTATTGCGGGAATAATTGCGATGCAGCCCGAGTGCCTGGTGCTCGACGAGCCTACCGCAATGTTAGACCCCAAGGGCAGGGCGGAGATAATATCAACTCTCCACCGTTTGAACCGGGACAAGGGGATAACCGTGGTGCTTATAACCCACTATATGGAGGAGGCGGAAAACGCCGACCGTGTTATAGTGATGAACGACGGCGAAATTATAGCCGACGATAAGCCGAAGGTTATTTTTTCGGATGTCGAGCGCTTGAAAAAAGTGGGACTCGATGTTCCGCAGACCGCCGAGCTTTTGTATAATTTAAAGAAAAACGGCTTTGCGGTAGATACCCACGCGCTTTCTATTAAAGAAGCAGCCGAGCAAATAATATCGGCGCTTCATTCGGAGGAAAAGTAGTTTGTCAGTTTTAGAGGTAAAAAATCTTACCCACACCTATGACGGAAATACACCGTTTGTAAACGATGCGGTAAAGGGCGTATCGTTTGCCGCCGAAAAGGGTGAAATAATAGGTATTATCGGTCATACGGGGTCGGGCAAATCAACCCTTGTGCAGCACCTTAACGGACTGCTGAAGCCTACTTCGGGCGAGATACTGGTTGATGATAAAAACATATGGGAAAACCCGAAAGAAATACGCAAAATACGCTCTAAGGTGGGGCTTGTATTCCAGTACCCCGAATATCAGCTTTTTGAAGAGACCGTGTTTAAGGATGTAGCTTTCGGACCCTCAAATATGGGGCTTTCGGGGGATGAGCTGAACACCAGAGTGCTCGATACCTGCCGCCTTGTGGGTATCCGCGACGAATATCTTGAAAAATCCCCATTTGATTTATCGGGCGGGGAAAAGCGGCGCGTGGCTATTGCGGGCGTTATGGCAATGCGCCCCGAAATAATCGTGTTTGACGAGCCTACAGCGGGGCTTGACCCTAAAGGGCGCGAGGACGTTATGAAAATAATATTCGATTACCGCTTGGCAACATCTGCCACCGTTATTGTAATATCCCACAGCATGGAGGATATGGCGGTGCTGGCTGATAAGCTGCTGGTTATGAACAAGGGCAGCCTTTTTATGTTTGATACTACGGAAAATGTCTTTAAAAACGGCGATAAGCTGCGCGAAATAGGCTTGAATGTTCCGATCGTTACCCGCGTTTTTTACGAGCTTAAGGCTGCGGGGCTTTGCGTTCCCGATGATGTTTTCACGGTGGAGCGCGCCGTAAAGGTGCTGACTGATATGAAAGCGAGGGTGCGCAATGCTTAAGGATATTACCTTCGGTCAGTATTATGAGGGGCGCTCGGTTATTCACAAGACCGACCCGCGCGTTAAAATTATCCTTATGATACTGTTTATAGTATTTGTGTTTTTGGCAAAAAATACCTTTGCACTCATCTTTGCGGGGGTATCTGTGCTTGCGGTTATGCTTATTTCCCGCGTACCGCTGCGGCTTTACCTTAAAAATATTAAGGCAATTTTGCCCGTGCTTATTTTCACGGCAATTATCAATGTTTTCTACGGCGAGGGCGAAACGCTCATACGCCTTTGGAAGCTTACGATTACCAGCGGCGGCGTTTACCGCGCGCTGTTTATGGCGGCGCGAATAATAATGCTTATATTTATAAGCGGCGCGCTTACCTACACCACAACGCCGAACGATCTGACCGACGCTATCGAAAGCCTGCTGTCGCCCCTTAAATTTATAGGGCTTAAAAACGCGGTGCATACGCTTGCAATGATGATGACCATCGCTTTAAGATTTATACCCACGCTTATAGAAGAGGCGGAAAAGATAATGAACGCGCAAAAGGCGAGGGGGGCGGACCTTGAAAACGGAAGCCTCAAAGACAGGGTAAAGGCGCTTATACCTATTTTAATACCGCTTTTAATATCGGCGGTGCGCAGGGCTTACGAGCTTGCAGAGGCTATGGAATGCCGCTGCTACAGCGGCGGCGAGGGCAGAAACCGCATGAAGCAAATGCACCTTAAAGCCCGCGATCTTTGGGTATCGCTTGTGTCCGCCGCAATGTGCGGCGGGGTAATCGCGCTTAACATACTTTTTTAAAGGGGGACGCTGCTTGTGAAACGGATGCTGCTTACAATTGCATATGACGGCACCGCGTTTCACGGCTGGCAGGTGCAGCCCAACGGCATAACCGTGCAGGAAACGCTGCAGAACGCGCTTGAACGGCTGCTCGGCACACGCCCGGCGGTCACGGGCTGCAGCCGCACCGACGCGGGCGTACACGCGCGGGAGTTTTGCTGCCACTTCGACTGCGAGGAAAAATTTCCCGAAAGTGCCTTTTTAAGAGGGCTTGATTCTCTTTTGCCGCCCGATATTGCGGTCAAGGGCGTAAAAAAAGTTGCAAACGATTTCCACGCGCGTTATAATGCATGCGGTAAGACCTATGCTTATTATATTTCAAACAGCCGTTTCAGAGATCCGTTTTTATCGCGCTATTCCTGGCAGATCGAAAGACCGCTTGATTTAGAGAAGATAAACCGCTTTTGCGAACAGATTACCGGTGAGCATGATTTTTATGCCTTTTCTTCCTCGGGCAGATCGGTCGAGGATACCGTGCGGCGCGTCAGCCTTTGCAGGGCGGAGCGGCAGGGGGATATGATAATTCTTAAAATCACCGCGAACGGCTTTCTTTACAATATGGTGAGAATAATTGTCGGAACGGCGGCTGCAATATCCGACGGGCGATGTCTATTACCGTCGGAAAATCACATATTTGAAGAAAAAAAGCGCACGCTCGCGGGCGAAACCGCACCGCCGCAGGGTCTGTTTCTCGAAAAAGTCATATATCCGGGGGATGAAAATGCCTGATTATAAAAAGAAACGCATAAATCGCTTTAAGCCGGCGCCGCGCCGCAAAAGGGCGCTTCCGACAGATGAAGATATTAAAATGACCCCGGCGGATAAACGCCGCAAAAAATCGGAGAAGCCCGAAAAAACGCCGGAAATGCCGCTGCGTGTGGTAAACGGCAAGAAGCTCGAAAGGCGAAGAAAAACCGGGATGTTTTTTTCCGTTGCGCTGATTATCGCACTTATTCTGACTGTATTTCAGCTTGTTTTACCGGCAGGAATCACCGAAAATACGGAAAATCTGATTTCGCTTATCGGCAAGGGCTCGTATCCTATAAGCCTTGAAAGCACCGAAACGCAAAGCGCCGTATCCCGCGGCTCGTATTATTATGTTTTAACGGACACACGCCTAAACGCCTTTGCAAACGGCGGAAAGGAGATATATTCGCATTCTCACGGCTTTGAAAACCCCGTAATGAAGACCTCGTCCACCAGGGCGTTGGTTTTCGATCAGGGCGGGAATGAGGCGTATATTTATAATCTGCACGAGCTGAAAAGCAGCATAAACAGTGATGCGGAAATAATAAACGCCGCAGTGTCCGATTCGGGAGTATATGCTGTGGTTACCCGCTCTGAATCCTATGCCTCGGTCGTGACCGTTTACTCAAAAAGAGGCAAAAAGATATACACCTGGTATTCATCGGCAGATACGGTTAACAATGTCGCTGTAGCGCCGAACGGTAAAAAAATCGCGGTTTCCACATTCAACTCAACAAACGGAAAATTCGTATCAAAGATCTGCATTTTGAATTTTGATTCGGCAAATCCGATTTCCTCAGTAGATGTTGAGGGCGGGCCTGTAATAACTCTTAACTCCTTTCACCGCACGGGATTTATCGCCGCGACCGAAAACAAGCTTTATTTTATCAATTGGTCGGGGAAAAACAATACCGAATATAAAAACGATTACACATTATCGAGGCTTTCTGCGGGTACGGGCGGCACGGTTGCCGTTTTTAACCGTGAAAACGACCGGGCCGATAACCGAATAGTGCTTTTCGGAACAAACGGTCAGCTGAAAAAGGAATTTGAATTTAAGGGCACCGTCGGTGATATTGCGGTATCGGGCGGGCATATTTATTGTATCAGTGATACCGAGGTTTTTCTTTACGGCAGCGACGGAAAGCTCCTGCGAAAAGCCGAATGCGGCTTCGGCGGCGTGAAGATAGCGCCGCTCGGCAGAACCCATGCGGCGGTAATTACCGACAACCGTATCGATAAAATTAAATTTGAATAAAATAAACAGGAGGCAAACAGCATGAACTATTTACTCGATCTTATCGTAATCGCAATCATCGCCGCGGTGGCTTTGATTTCGGCAAGGCGCGGCTTTGTGCGCGTTGTGATAGAATTGGCGGGATTTATTGCCGCAATCTTCATAACGTTAACAATAAGTACACCATTGGCAAGCCTTACATATGATAAAATAATAGAGCCGCCTATTGTTTCCTCGGTAAGCAAGGCGACAGGGGACAGCGTTACACAGATTACAGACGATACCTGGAACGCTTTGCCGGAATTTATAAGAAAATATTCCGAAAACGCCGGCTTTTCAAAGGAAAACATAAATAAAAGCATTAACGAGAATATGGGGAACGGTGCCGTAAGCGCGGCAAAAGCCGCCTCGCAGGGCGTTGTAAAGCCGATTGTCGCAAAGCTGCTTGCGGTTTTGTACGGCATAATTATAATGGTAATACTTATTTTCCTTGTAAAAATCCTTGCAAAATTCTTAAACGGCGTGTTCTCTTTCAGCATTGTGGGAAAGCTAAACCGAATACTCGGCGGTATTGCAGGCATTCCGAAGGGAATAATAATCGCAATGCTTTTCTGCATGATTATTTCGCTGATAGTATCGCTCACCCCCGACGGATTTCTGATTTTTAAAACCGAGGCAATGGAAAAATCGTGGTTTTTCACGCATTTTTCTTTAAATTTGTTTAAATAACGAAACGGAGATAAGACATGAAGCTTTGTTCAAGATGTAAAAAACGTCCGGCGGTCGTATTTGTCGCAAACGCAGCGGACACCAATTCCGAGCCGGACGGACTTTGCCTGGTTTGCGCAAAGGAGCTCGGCATAAAGCCAATTGACGATATGCTGAAAAAAATGAATATAACCGATGATGACATCGAGCTTATGAGCGACCAGTTTATGGATTTAATGTCGCCCGACGGCGGTGATATCGATGATGAGTCACTCAACGATGATACCTTCGATTTGGGCACAGCCCCCGCAATTCCGCTTATGAATAAGATATTCGGCTTTTCGGGCGGAGAGGATAAAAAGGCGGAGGATAAGGGTGCCGGCGTTAAGGACGGAAACGATAAGAAACCGAAGAAAAAGCGCCGCCGCTTTACCGAGCAATACTGCACCAACCTTACCGAACGCGCGCGTGAAGGAAAGCTCGACAGAATCATCGGCAGAGATAAGGAGCTTTACCGCACAATTCAGATTTTATCCCGCCGCACTAAAAACAACCCCTGCTTAATAGGCGAGCCGGGCGTGGGTAAAACCGCCATTGCCGAGGGGCTTGCTATTAAAATTGCCGAGGGCAGCGCCCCCGCAAGACTTTTGGATAAGGAAATTTATCTGCTCGATTTAACGGGACTTGTAGCCGGCACCCAGTTCAGGGGTCAGTTTGAAAGCCGCGTTAAGGGCTTGGTGGACGAAATAAAGGACGCGGGAAATATTATCCTGTTTATTGATGAAATTCATAATCTGGTGGGTGCGGGAGACTCCGCCGAGGGCTCAATGAACGCCGCCAATATTCTAAAGCCCGCGCTTTCCCGCGGTGAAATTCAGGTTATAGGCGCAACCACCTTTAAGGAGTACCGCAAGTATATCGAAAAGGACGCAGCGCTCGAGCGCCGTTTTCAGCCCGTTACGGTCGAAGAACCGTCTGTCGCCGAAACCGAAAAGGTGCTTATGGGTGTTAAAGGCTATTACGAGGGCTTCCACGGAGTTAAAATACCCGATGAAATTATCAAAAAAGCCGTGCTTTTATCCGAACGCTACGTTACCGACAGATACCTGCCCGATAAGGCAATAGACCTTTTGGACGAGGCGTGCGCCTGCGCCAGCCTTGCAAATAAGGCGGTAGACGAGCTTTACAACGCAAACAAAAAGCTTGCCGAGTATAACGACCAATTGGAAGAGCTTGAAAGCGACGTTGAACACCCCGACTATGAAAAACAGGCAATGGTAAGGGTCGAAATAGAAAAATACAAAAATATAGCGGCGGGGCTTTACGAGCCCGCGTCCGATTGCACCGTAACCGATGCGGATATTGCAAAGGTTATTGAGCTATGGACGGGTATTCCCGCCTCAAAGGTGCAGGAAAGCGACCTTAAAAAGCTGGCAGGACTTGAAGACGCGCTTAATAAACGTATAATAGGGCAGGGGGAGGCAACACGCCTTGTCGCCGCCGCCGTTAAGCGCTCGCGTATTCACACAAACAATCTGCACCGCCCCGCCTCCTTTATTTTCGTAGGACCCACAGGCGTGGGTAAGACAGAACTTGTAAAGGTGCTGTCAGAGCAGCTTTTTGATACGCCCGAAACCCTTATCCGCCTTGATATGTCGGAATTTATGGAGAAGCACTCCGTATCCCGCATAATAGGCGCGCCGCCCGGATATGTCGGGTACGACGAGGCAGGGCAGCTCACCGAAAAGGTGCGCAGAAAGCCCTATTCGGTGGTGCTGTTTGACGAAATCGAAAAAGCTCACCCCGATGTGCTGAACGTGCTGCTGCAAATTCTTGACGACGGCAGAATTACCGACGCGCAGGGCAGAACCGTGAACTTTGAAAACACCATAATCGTTATGACCTCAAACGCGGGCAGCGACCGCAGCGAAAATCTGCTCGGCTTCGGAAAAACGCAGGCGGACGCGTCAAAAGAAAAGGCGCTCAAAGCGCTTGAGGGCTTTTTACGCCCCGAGTTTATAGCGCGCGTGGATGAGATAGTGGTATTTTCCCCCTTAACGCCCGAATCGCTTGCTAAAATCGCAGAGCTTATGCTTACAGAGCTTAAAGACTCGCTTTCAGAGCGGCTTATTGATTTTAAATTCGATAACAGCGTTTGCACATATCTTGCCGAGAAATGCGGCAACGGCAAGCGCGGGGCAAGGGAGCTTAGAAATACCATTCGCCGCGAAATTGAGAATAAGCTTGTCGATATTATCGTCGATAACGGCGAGGGCAGCATAAAAGCGCTTAACTGCACCGCCGCACCCGATATTAAAATAGAGGTTGAATATTCAAAATAATACTATCGGAGGTTCATATGAAACCGAGACGCGGCGAAAGAATAATTGATACCGAAACAATTGAAATAAAAGCCGATTTGCCCGAAACAATAGAGCGCCTTATGCAGATGAACGGCGTATGCCGCGAAAGCGACAGCACCGAAAAACCGCTTGAATTTTACTGCAATAAGAAAGGTAAAATTTTTGTTACTGCTCCCGTTGGCAGGTCATCGCTCTCAATTCCCCGCTCAAGCTATGTAAGGGCAGAAGCAGTAAGCCGCGGCGGCAAAACCTATATAGATATGTGCTCTGTGGAGCAAAAGGGCGGTTTTGTTTCTTCTGTTGCTTTTGCGATTTTACAAATTTTGCTGATGATTGCGGTTTCGGTTTTATATGCTATTTTTGATACTCCGACTTTTAAAAAAGAGTTTTTAATTATAGTATTGCTTATAGATGCGTTATTTGCTTGTATTATGTTCCGCGATTTATTTAAGGAAAAAAACAATATTACCCCCGACCTTGAAAAAATGAAAAACGAGGTCAGAAATCGCGCAAACGCAGTTTCAAACTGGGATAAATAATTTTAAGGAGGTTTAAATGGATAAGTATATCTATAATAAGAATATGCTGCCTGAAATTTTCCTGACCAACCATGCGGAATTGGTCAGCCTCTATGATTACGCCTTTAAAACCGCATTTAAAAATATCGATTATATTGATAAGCCCGGCTGGAAGCCGCAGCTTACCTGCTACCCGGGAATAGGCATTGTATGGCAGTGGGATTCCTGCTTTATGACATTTATAACCAACTACTCCAATGCCTCGCTTACCGCGTTTAACAATCTGGATAATATGTACCGCCTGCAAGATTACGACGGATATATAAGCATGGCGTACAATATAGTCGAGGAAAAAGAGGCGTATGACACCGGCAGAATAAATCCGCCGCTATACGCGTGGGCGGAATGGCAGCATTATATTATAACCGGTGATTCATCACGCTTTGCGTGCGTTGCCCCCAAAATTGAAGGGCTGTATAATTATATTGAAAAAAAGCATAGGAGATCCTGCGGACTTTACTGGTTTGACGACCCCGGCTCATCGGGTATGGATAATTCACCGAGGGGCGAATATCCGTCGCGGCATCTTGACGGCAGCGGAGTGTGCTTTGTTGACCTTGCCTGCCAGCAGGCGCTTACCGCCGAAATGCTCGGAAATATATATACGGTGCTTGGCAGCAGCCAAAAGGCTGACTTTTATTTTGCGGAGCATAAGCGTATTTGCGGGCTTATAAACAAGTACCATTGGGACGAAAAAACAGGCTTTTATTATGATTTTTTTGCCCGCTCAAGCCCGGATAAGCGTGTAAAGCTTATAAACACAAAAACCGTCGCCGCGGCATGGACCTTGCTTTGCGGCGCGGCGCAGGGCGAACGCTTTGACAAGGTATTAAAGCATTTCCTGAACGAAGATGAATTTAATACTTTAATACCCTTTGCGTCACTTTCAAGGGACGATTTGAACTATGACCCCGCCGGCGGCTACTGGCTCGGCAGCAGCTGGCACCCGACAGATTATGTTTTGCTGCTCGCAATGTTTCAAAACGGGTATAAAAAAGAGGCAAGAAACGCCGCCTTGAAGATTTTAAACGGAATGTATGAGGTTTTCAAAAATCCCGAATTCGGCGGAATATGGGAGGCGTATTCTCCCGAGGAATATAAGCCCGCCACTACCGAAAACGGCGAACTTTGCAAGCCGGAGTTTGTGGGCTGGGGCGGACTTTTGCCGATACCTGCGCTTATTGAAATAGTTTTGGGCATCAATCTTAATGTCCCCGAAAATACCGTAACGCTTGATATTTCAGCTGATGAATACGGCGGAATCAAAAATCTTGATTTCGGCGGCGAAAAAATTTCGGTCATATGCGGAGAATATGACCCCGAAAACGGTAAATGCGTGATTGAAACAGAAGCCGAAAAAGAGTTTACACTTAAAATTAAAACGGATTTTTCCCAAAGTGAAAGTACAATTACCGTTGAAAAGGGAAAACATTTTTATAAGCTGTTTTGGTAAATAATTATTCTTAAGGAGAGTTTTTTTATGAAAAAAGGTATAGCAATTCTTATAGCTGTTTTGGCGGTTATCGGTATTATAATCGGTATAATTTCCGGCAGCTACAACGGGCTTGTTAATCAGCAGGAGGAGGTTGAAAACAAACAGTCCGTAATTTCCGTTCAGCTTCAGCGCAGAGCCGACCTTATTCCGAACTTTGTAAACACCGTAAAGGGCTACTCCGATTACGAGCAGAAAACCTACACCGCCGTAACCGAGGCGAGAAACGCCGTTGCGGGCGCTAAAACCGCAGGCGAGCAGACAAAGGCAGCCGAGCAGCTTGACAGCGCAATTTCGGTTTGGGTAAACGCCGTAACCGAGGCTTACCCCGAGCTTAAAGCAAACGAGAATTATAAAGCGCTGCAGGATGAGCTTGCAGGCTCCGAAAACCGCATAGCTACCGCCCGCAAGGATTATAATGACGCTGCAAAGGCATATAATTCAAGCGTAAGGCGCTTCCCGAAAAACATTATCGCGGGTATGTTCGGCTTTGAAAAGGTGGAATATTTTGAGGCGCAGGCAGGCAGCGAAAGCGTTCCGCAGGTAAGCTTTGATTAAGCTTATGAAAAAATTTTTAACTGTTGCCGTCGCCGCCGTTTTGCTGGTGCTTGCAGGTATCGGCGCGGCAGCGGCAAAGAAATACCCCGAGCCTACCGACCGTTTTTTCATAAACGATTATGCCGGTGTGATAGACTCATCCGCCGAGGATGAAATTTATTCCCGCGCGGCTGCGCTGTATGAAAAAACAGGCGCTCAGGCTGTCGTAGCAGCCGTAAAAAATCTCGGCGGGGAAGAGCCTTCCGATTATGCTCTCGGACTCGGAAGAGAGTGGGGAGTAGGGGATAAGAAAAAGAATAACGGCGTTGTAATTCTTTTCGCCCTTGAAGAAAGGCAGATTTATATTGCCGTCGGCTACGGGCTTGAGGGCGCGCTGCCCGACAGTAAAACAGGTCGTATTATAGATAATTACGGACTTGAATATCTGAAAGCCGATAATTTTTCCGAGGGTATTTTGCAAATCACCAAAGCCGTAATAAACGAGATTTATATTGAGTACGGCGAAGAACCCGAGGAGGGCTACACGCCGATTGACGATTCCGAGGAGGACGGCTATTCCAAAAAGGTAGCCGTTTCCTGGGCCGCGCTTATCGCGGTCGTTTTACTGTATTTACTTATATTCGGTCGCCGCCGCAGATTTTTCTGGTTTGGCGGACCCGGCGGATTCGGTGGTTTCGGCGGCGGTAGCTTTTCGGGCGGTTCGTTCGGCGGTCACAGCGGCGGCGGTTTCTCGGGCGGAGGATTTTCCGGTGGCGGCGGCTCATTCGGCGGCGGCGGTGCCGGCAGAGGTTTTTAAGCTTTTCCGCCGCACATGTCGCCGCAAAAACGAATTTTTAAGTTGAATTTAATTTAATTTTCAGGGGGTGTTATTATGGCTCAAAGTGATTACAGCGAATATATGAAAGCGCTTGAAAAAAAGCTGTCAACTAATACCTCTGATGAGAATATTCACGAAGAAAAACACGCTTCCGCATATAAACCGACTCATAAAAAAACGCATAAAAGCCCGCTTTACCGGGTCATAAAAATCCGTCCCGCGGCAATAATTGCCGTAGTTGCGGTTATGGCAATTGTCGCCGTAACGGTTTCGGTTGTTACGCGAAGGACAATCCGTAATGAGGTGTCGGACGAAAACAGCGGCACCTCGACGGCACTTTCTACAAAGCCGGATGAGCAGTCCGAGCCTCCCATAAGCTATGAATTCAGCGCGGATACTGCGGAGATTCCCGCGTCAAATGACGCGGGCGGGGCAATAATTGTAAATTTAAGCACCCACAAGGTCACAGCCGCGCGCAATGCAGAGGAGCGCCTTTATCCCGCTTCAACCACTAAAATTATGACCGTTTTAGTCGCGCAGGAAAATATAAAAAGCTACGATGATACCTTTACAATGACCGCCGATATTACAGATCCGTTATATGTTGCCGAGGCCACCGTAGCGGGCTTTTCGAGCGGCGAGGTCATTAAAATGACCGATTTGTTCTACGGCACGATTTTACCGTCGGGCGCTGACGCGGCGATCGCTCTCGCAATCAAAATTTCAGGCAGTGAGGCGCAGTTTGTCGAGTTGATGAATAAAAAGGTTAAGGAATTGGGACTTAAAAATACTCATTTCACAAATGTGACCGGGCTGTTTGATAAGAATCATTACACCACGGCTTACGATATGGCAATAATACTTGAAGCCGCAATCAGAGATCCGCTTTGCCGTAAAATTCTTTCCACATATCAGTATAAAAGCGCCCCGACCAATAAGCACCCCGACGGGCTGCCGATGAGCGCCACACTGTTTAATTATATGTACGGCACCGAACCCGAAACCGCAACCATTGTAGGCGGCAAAACAGGCTTTGTTAACGAATCGGGCTTCTGTATTGCGTCCTTCGGAAAAAACAATACCACCGAAAACGAATACATAGTTGTAACCCTTAAAAATTCCTCGCGCTGGCCCGCGATTCACGGACAGATAAATCTATACAGGCAATTCGTTGTTTAACGAGCGTTTTGGAGGTATAAAATGCGAAGAAAATTATTTAATTTTTTAACATCTGCAGCCATCGTAATATCGTTATTATCCTTAACCTCCTGCAATAAATACAATAAGGTCACGCAATACGAGGATACCAAGGATATAATATATAACAATACAAAATATATTCGTACTGAGCACGGCACATGGAGCTGTGATAACGAAAAGCTGTCCGAAATCGGATGGGTTTGGTATCTCCCGCCGATAGCCGTATCTGCATTTTATTCCGATAATACAGACTCTCCGGATTTTATTTATTGCCCGCGCGGCGACAGTGTCTGGCTGAGGGACGGGTATGATTATGAGCAGGAGATATTTGAAATAGACAATACCGATATTAAGACTGTGTTCGCCGATGTTTTTTCGGATGAATCGGTTGAATATTTTGATTTTTCAGCAGAAAAAACAGCCGGCTTTGCCTGGCATCCTGCCGCACATCCCGCACTTAAAAACTATCCGGATATTTTTGAAAAGAACGGATTGTATTATATTAGATTTGCAGATGAAGGAGAAGGATACTTAATTAAAGACTCTTTTCTCAAGATTTTACGCGATAATAATATATTACAGTAGTGTTTATTATGTTTTTCTGCTGAAAAAACATTTTTGTCCTAAATGTATTTCGCAAAAACTGAAAATATCATACACAACTGTAGAAGACATAAGGCTCGATAAAGCAAATATAAATGAATTCAAGCTAGGAAAATACTATTGATTATCAGGTGGTTGGGTGGTTATAAATAAGAGTAATATAATAAAACAAATGGTGTCGATTATAATTACAATGATTTTTTGTTTTTCTCTATCTTCCTGCCATCAAAATAACAGTCAAGTGAATTCAAAGCAAGTCGCATTTGATATCAACAGAAGTGATTTTGATAAATTAAATCAATTTTTTGAGGAGCAATATTCATCGGCAAATACAAACGAACTGACATTTGTAATTTGTGTTTCAAAAGAAACCGGAAAAATCGAAAAGTTGTATTCAGGTTATTTACAGGAATATATATGTATAACTGAAGATATCATTGAATCGCTTAGCAATGTTAAGCAAGCATTTAATTACGATTTTTCCATAATATCAATTACGGAAACCAGAATTTCCTATGGAGGAGAAGGTTATGAGATGTTTGTATATTCGTTAGATGAAGAAAAACCAAAATATTTTTGGTCGGATGATAGAAACAAGCTATTCAGAATTTATTCATTAGGTGACGATTGGTACTATTTGTTCCTTAAGCAGCGGTGATTAAACTTCATCACATCCTGCATGGTAAGCAGCGGTTCAAACACCTTTGTTTACGATTTGAACGGTGCTAAATAAGAAAAAAATGAGAATCCCTTCCCCCCAATTGCGTGAAACTTTTCTTTCACGCAATTCGCAGTTGTTCGGCGCGCGTACCGCAATAGAAACGCCGCCCCCTTTGCGAACTTCGCGAAAGACAGATTTAACTCAATTCGGGTTTGTACTCCTTTGTGTAGTTTTGTCGGTCTTCGTGAGTATCATTTTACAACCGTGTGCGCAATTTGTCAAGCCCGCGTTTTTCGGCGTTGTTTATCGCTTGCCGCGTGCAGCCTTTGCGGCGCGCTATTTCTTCAAAAGTATAGCCGCTTATCCTGTGGTAAATTATTGCGCTGCGTTCGGGTGCGTTAAGCTCTGCCAGCGCTGCTTTAATCGCTATTTCGGCGGTAAAATCTGCGGCTATCACGGCGGGCTGTTTGTCGGTCGGCAGCGGCTGCCGTTGCAGCTCGCGCGCATAGCGTATAAATTCGTTTCGCAAAGCTACCGCCACATAGCGCTGCGAAATTGCCCGCCCGCTGCTGCAAAGCTCCCACAATTTCAGCCATAGCTGCGCCGCCATATCCTCGCCGCCGTATCGCCGCGCGTAGTGCTTTATCAGCGGCGCAAAATCCTCGTTTAACCGTTCAATGTCCCGTTTATGGTACACTTTCAAACCCCCTTAAAATCGCGCTTTTTGCGCGTAACATTTGCCATTGCATAAAGCATTGTTACAGCTTCGCTGCTGTGGTTCAGCAGGCGCTTTATCCGCTGTAAATCCTGCCCGCTGCGCTGGTATTCTTCAACCGCAAATTCTTTGCGGGCGCTGTGCGGCGTTATGTTTTCCTTTACTCTAAAAAGCGCTGCTGCGCGTTTTAGGTCTTTCCACACCGCCTGTCGTGTTCGGTGCTGCCGCCCGTCCGTGCGGTGTTCAAAAACATAGTGCTGCCCCGCGCAAGCAAGGCAGCGCGCCGTCAGCTCGTTCGGCAGCCTCACCGTGCGCGTTTTGCCTGTCTTCTGCTCGCGTATCGTAAAGCGCTGCTTTCGCACCCGTTCGGGTGTCAGCGCCAGCACATCAGTTATGCGCAAACCCGTTGCAAGGCTCACTTCACAGGCGAGCCTGTTTTCGGGTGTCAGTGCCGCGAGTATGTGCTTAAATTCGCCCCTCGGTATCCATTCACTACGCATTTTCTCACCCCCTTTTCACTTTCCTAAAAATGTAAACTCATCTGCTTTTAAGCTCGCCCGTGGCGCGGTCAAGCTGGTATTCTTTCACTTTCACAAAGTCGTTTTCAAAATCCCAGTTATCCACGGGGCATTTATCAAAGCTACGCCACTCCAATTTTTTCCGCCCCTTTAAACCTTGGCTTGCGAAGAAAAGGTGTGCGCCGCTTTTCCGCACCGTTTCGGCAACGTCCTTTGTCACATACTTTGTTATGTATTTTGCAGCCGCTGTCCCGTTCTCTATTTCGGTACACGTAAAATAGCCGAAGCTGCGGCGGTAGCGCGTCCAATCGTATATCTTTGCGCCCTCTTTCAGCTGCTTGCGCAAGCGCTGCGGCAGCTTTTCGTCCAGCGTGAAAAGCCGCAAATCGTCGGGGGTCAAGCCCTTTAAAAACCCGTGCATATGCCAGCCGCCCTTTTTATGCTTTTCGGGTATCAGCAGGTATTTTATTTTGTCCCCCGCCGCTCTGCTGCGGTTCAGGTTGCGCACCAGCTGCGCAAAATCTTCCCGAAACTCCGTAAGGTTGAAACGGTCGCGCTTTTCTTTGTCCTGTGTGAACGTGCAAAAATGTGTAAACTCATTGCACGCGGCAAGCTCAAAAATGCGGGCACGCGTGCGTGAAAGCGATTGCGCAAAGCGCTCCGCGCTCTGCTCCGCATTTTCTGCTTTACCCTTAATCTTCGATTTTTTGCTCCTCTCGCCCGTTTTTATGGCGGGGCAGGTCTTAAGATACACAACCTTGATAATATCGCCATAGCGGTAAATATTGAACACGTCGTGTGTAGCGTGCTGTTTCGGCTCGCTCGGTGGGGTGGTTGTCGGCGGCGGGCGGCGCGCTATAATTTTCTTAGCCTCTTCGGTTTCAAGATAAAGAATATATTCATCAAGCTGCTTTGCCGTAAGGTCGGATAATTTATTGAATTTCGGCATTGAAAAACACAAAACTACCGCTTTATGTTACCTAGTCAAGTATATATAGAAACTAAAGTTTCTACTAAAGCCCGCGCACGGGCGCGGGGTGACGGCGCACCGCGCCGAGAGGAAAAAGAAAGGCTGCCGCGCGCCGCGTGTCGCCACGCTGCGGCGCACACTGGCGCGCTGGTCGGTGCGGCTGTGCTGCCGTGCTGCGTTCGGCTGCAGCTCCGTTGCACTGCCCCGTTCGCCATTGCTCCACCGTTGCAGCCCGCGTGCGCTGGCGCATTACCCCTGCGCCGCGCGCGCTTTGTTTTAAGGGTGTGCGCTTGCTCGTTTTTCGCCCCGTAAAGGGGCAAAAGAGTCGCGGCGTGCGCACCTCTTAAAGCAGGCTGCCGCGCTCCGCAAAGGCTGGCTGCTGCAAAGCTCCGCCCGAACTGTCTGCTTTAACCAGTGTGCGCACTGGTTGCCGCCGTAAAAGCCTGTCCAATTTTACGCAATTCGCCCTTTTTGGCTGGCAGGCAACGCGCCGCAGCGGGTCGGGGTCGGGCTGTGTCACCGCCGCCGAAAATTGCGAACTGTCCGTTTTAACCAGTGTGCGCACTGGTTGCCACCGTAAAATTCGTCTTTTACGCAATTCGGGCTGTCTTCTGCTCCCACTCCCGCGCCCGCAGGCGGCAGGCTGTCCGCCGCGCCTGTGGGCGCTGCTCCCTGCTCGGGGGTGCGCCCCGCTGCGGCGGGGCGGTGCCGCGCGTAGCTTTTCGCCGCGGTCGGCTTGCTGCCCCTGTCGGGGGTCACATTCGGCAAAAAGTCTCCGCGCAGCTGGTTGCAGCCCACACGAAAGCAATGCACCCTGCAAACGCGGCGAAACTCTTTCGCGTTTCACCCGCTGCGCATTGTGTTCTTTTTGGTGCGTTGTCAAGGGTCACGATAAACGGCTCGCGCCGCCCTTGACAAGGCGGGGCTGCATAAGGCTTGCAGCCTCTTTGCGCTGCGGCGCAGGGGTCACCACCCCCCGCCCGCCTCTAGGCGGGTGCGGTGCTCTAGCGTTACTCCCGTTGGTTTCCGTCAGCTTTCGGCATATCGTCAATTATCGTCACGGTGTCGGGGGTCTCGGGGTTTTCCCCTAAAGCCCGCAGCAGCTGTTCAAGGCTTTTGTTTTCCTCTGCTGCGCGCAGCATTAGCTTTACTGCCACTAGGTCATAGCCCGTTATTTTGCCTTTTGGTTTGTATGGTCTTATTTCGTCGGTCATAAAGCCCTTAGGCAGCGGGCGGGCTAAAGCCTGTTGCAGCGCTGTTTTAAATCTGTTTTCGTTCATCTTATGCCGCCGCATTTTATAAGCTCGTCCCAGTGGTGCAAACTCTCTTGCAGCATAGGGCAGCCGTAGCCCTTTGCGGCGCTAAAGTCGCGCTCTTTTTTCCACGGGCAAGGCGGCGCAATGTTCGGTCGGCACTTCTGCCGCGCTGCCTGTTGTCGGGTGCAATGTTCGCATATCGCTATACCCACCAGCCCGCGCAAAAATGTCATTTTTCTGTTGTCTTCCACGGCGTTTCACCTCTTTTCTATACCATATGTTGTGGTTTAAAAATCGCCGTCCACAAAATGAGCACACTGGCTTTCGGGGTCTGTCTGCTCACCCGTCAGCGTGCAAATCCACGGGTCGGGGTCGCGTTCGTCCATTTCGGGGTCTACTTTGCAGTATTTGCAGTCAAAACAGCAGGTCATTTTTTTTTTTTCACACCTCGTCTTCAAAAATCTGTTCTTCTTCAAAGTGTTCACACTTGCCATAGAAGTCTATGGGTTCACCCGTCAGCGCGCACATCCACGGCTTGTGGTTCACTAAATCCTTAATGCCGTCATAACGCGCGTATTCGCAACCAGCACAACAGGTCATTTTTTTCACTCCTTTTCTGCGTATTGCTTAAATTTATACTTGACTTTTCCGTGTCGTTGTGGTAAGCTATTCCACGGTGCGACAGCGTTACGTTGTTAAAGGCGCAGCCGCAAAGACCGTGGGTTGCGGGTTGACTACCCGCCGCCCGCTGCGCCAGTCGAGCTAAAAAAATAGGTCTTCCAAAACGGAAGACCTCTTTTTTTGTGCTCATTTTCAAAAAGCGGTATGCACGAATTGCGTTAAATCATTATTTCTTTCACGCAAATATATATTTTTTTATAGAGGTATCTTTTTCATGAGTACCTCTGTTTCCCACCGAAATCGTTCAATAAAATAAAACAACGAAAATATAAAAATCCGTATCGAAATTCCTACACTGTTGTTTCGATACGGATTTAAGTCTATTGCACGGATTGCTGCTGCTGTGAATTTGTTGCCGCTGTTGCTTCCTTAATTTTATCAAGCTGCTCATGCGCCTGTTCGGAATCCGAAAAAACCGATGTATACGAAAACAATACATAACCTGTTACCGCTTCACTGTCAAGACACGCCTTGATTTGCCGTGCCACAATATCTGTGCCGTTTTTCCATTCGGCCGAATCGGGCTCGCTGTCTGTACCGAGCTTATACGGCGCCAAGCCGACGGCAAGCTTTACCGCCTTGTTTTCGGCGGCAAGCTCTGCCCAACTGTCCATTAGGTTATCGAAGCAAAATTCCCGGATCGGATATTCAAATCCGAAATACAGCTGCGGTATTATTGTATCGACAATACCGTCTTTCACCCATAATTTGACATCTGCATAATATTCCGAATAATTTTTCTCAATTGACGCCGCCGGGCTGATTGAAAAATCCACCATTTCGCCGCCTATTGATTTTATTGCGGCGCGGCAGCCCGCAAGCAGCGTGTTTACATTCGCTCTCCGCCAGTCGTCAAGAGCTATCGGATTTTTAGCGTCGGCGCAATATTTTTCATAGCTTGCTTTATCAAAGGCGGCGTCGGTCGTGGGATAAAAATAATCGTCAAAATGCACTCCGTCCACCGTATATTTTGACAAAAGCTCCCTTATACCGTTTATTATAAGCTCCCGCACTGCGCTTTCGGCGGGGTTTAAATATATCCCGCCGAAGCGCACCACATTTACATCGTTTTCAGTATTATCATCGTTGAGCCATTTATAAGCGGGACTGTCCTTATCAAGTGCGGTTATATCGTCTGAGGCGGCATTTACCCTGTAGGGATTTATCCAGGCATGAATTTTTATTCCGTTGCTTCGGCATTTATCCACGGCATATTCGAACGGATCATAGTCAAGCTCTTTCGCAAATTTATTCTGCGGAAAATAATCGGATTTAAAGAGCGAATCGCAGTGCGAGCGGATATGTAAATAAATTTCGCCGAGTCCCGCTTCTCTGCAGCTTTGAATCACCCTGTCAAATTCCGCCCTAAAGCCGTTTTCGCTTTTGAGCATTGAGTTTACCTCGCTGTACGAAATCCACACCCCGCCCGATGAAACACCGATATTTTCGGAGCGCTCTTCCCTATTGCCCGAAGAATTGCGCGGCAGTGCACACCCTGCCAGTGTAAGAATGCAAATCAAACAGATAAAAAACTTTTTCATATTATGCCTCTCTGTAATTGATTGATATTTCCCCTATTTCCATACCGCAGTCTGCCTCAAATTCCAGACCGAGTGCTCTTACCGCCCCTATATGCGGTATAATTCGGAGGACATTAAGCTCTGCGGCACAGTAGCTGCTGTCGGTCAGATCTACCGATATCTCCTCTTCGCCTCCGCCGCTGAGCCTTATTTTAAGCCGTCCGCCGCAAGCGGCGGTAAGAGATATGCTTTCAATATGCTTTTTATGCGTCAGCGTGCCGAAATCAAAGCTTTTGGCTGTAAAGCGGGATGAATACGGAACGCTGCTTATTACCGTCCCTGAGGCTCCGCCCGTAATATCGGTATCGGCGTTTAAAGCCCCGTCGGCTGCATAATAAAGCACCCTGCCATCACTTCCGACGCATATATAACGGCGATTCGCCCCCGAAGCAATCATATCTATCGGGCGGCACTTTTCATATTTGCGGACATAATATTGCCGACTCCCCTTTTCGGAATTAAAATGCATTATCAACACCCTGCCGCCGAGCATAAGCCAATATTTGCCGCTTTCGCCGAATGCGGCTGCTGTCTTTATTTCGGAAGAACCGATACTGTCAAGAAATTTTTCCGCCTGTTTCGATAATTCGGTAACCTTACCTGTAGCCGAATTCACGGTATAGATTTTTCTGTCTCCCGAAAGCCAGACGGGATAGCTTCCGCACAGAACGCAGACTCGGCTGTTAACGCAGCCTATATCCGCCTGCTTTGCCTGCGAAAAGGTATCGCTGTCATAGAAGACGGAATCGTCATCCGCGAGCAGCGAGCCTGTATTCAAGGCGTTTCCGCTGTTCAGCTTCACCTTGTATACGGCATTTTCCTTAAACGCGAGGATTCCGTTTTTAGTCGGCAGAAGTGCATTTATTCCGCTACCGTTCTCCCCTATAATTGAAGTGTTTTTCTCGGAGAAATATAACGGGTTTGAATATGCGACCGAATAGATCTTCCCATTTTCGGAGCCGCCCGAAAAAATAAGCTTTGAATCGTATACGGCGTAACAGGTAAGGGTGCATATCTCCCGAAGCTCTTCATTCGCGGCGCTTTTCCCCGCACGGACGCATATGTTATTTTCATGGTACATAGACATTACCGGTACGGGATAATCCTTGTTATCCGCTCCTGTAAAATAAACTATACCCTTGCTGCGATCAACACGCATTGTTATTTCCGCCGTATAAAATGTCTGCGTATCACTGACGGCATCGGGCATTATCACCCACTCGGTATAATCGGTAAGGCTTGTGTATATTCGGCAGGTCACCGATTCATTCGCAAGCCCGCTGTACGGCAGCCGAAAGGAGGTTGAGCTTCCGTCCGATGTAAAATATGCCTTAAAACGCGTTGTGAGGATGTTTCTCGCTTCCAAAAGCTTCGGAGACGCGGTGTATGCCAAATTGGTCGACTTTGCGGTTTCGTAATTGTTTCCTCTTCCGTTTATCATGACCACAGGCTCATAAAAATCCGTGACCTGCAGCCAGGCGGTCATCGTCTTGTTTACTTCGTAAACCTTATAGCTGTATTCGGAATGATTATATTCGTTCCTTGCCGTAACAAGGGCGAAAATTCCGCCGCCCTTTATCGGTGCGCCGCCGTAAAACAGAATACTGTACGGTGTGTAAAATGTGTCGTCGCTCACACGGCTGAAGCTTATCTGCCCGATGGCTGAGGCAGAGCCGTCTGCGTCCAGTAAAAGCACCGAATAAACATAATTTGAATTGCCGTCATATGTCCGCTCATAGGCAATGCGTTTATTCCTGCCGTTAATAAATGCAGTTGCCCCTGTAACAGTATACCCGATATCCTCCGCATAGGAATCGGTTTCGTTTTTGATTATATCATACTCATCTGCCGAAAGTCCAGCCCTTGTTTTTAAAACGCCGTCCGCAAATTCTACATTTTCCGCAGAGGAAAGCTCGTTATCGGCAATATTGTGCGGCGCAGCAGAGAAATTTACGCCGCCGTCAAGGCTTTTTATACGGCAGCATTTCTCACGCCTTTCGCCGAGTGAAGTAAATTTCATTACTGCCCGTCCACCTCCGTCTGCGGCATTACATCCGCAATTATCGCTTTAGCTTTAAGAGATGATGCGCGCTTGGCATTGTAAAGCGCGGTAAAAATGCGGTTTTTTGAGCTGTCCCCCTCTATTAAGGATATAAGCATTGCAGTGCCGCAGGCAAGCGCTTCAAGCTGCTGTGCGTCGGCTTCAAGCTCATCTGATAAAGAGGAAATTTCCTGTATGTGCAGATCCGCCGCTATCTGTGATATCAGCTCTGCGCTCTGCTCCTCAAACCGCTGCCGCAGCGCCTCGTCGTTTAAAATATCGCCGTAACCGAGCAGCCGCATCGCTCTTTTGTATATGTCAAACGCTTTCATCCCGTTCCTCCTCGCTTTCTTCCCTTAGTAAGCCCTGTCTGTCAGGTACGATACCGTCGGGCAGACGCTCTAAAAACTGCGTTTTGTTGATAATACCCTTTTCAAAAAGATTAAGCAGCGTGCTTACACACTCGCGCTCGCTGTAAACAGTACCCGTTCCCACTTCGATTTTGGCGTTTATAATAAGCCCGCGAAGCCTTTCGGAATCAAAAGCAAAGTATTTCACTCCGTCCGAATCCTTTATCTTTATTCCGCGCTTTCCGTAGCAGGCTATCCAGAAATCCGCCCATATTCTCGAAATATCCTCCGCAAATGAATAAAAACGGTTTTTAACTATCTGCAGCGGCATAATCGCGGCATTCTGCATGGTTATAAGCGCGGTTGCGTTATCCGCGCGGCTGTCGCCGAGCGCTACCTCATTTGCACCGCTCTGCGTAAGCGTGTTGTCTATCAGCGCTTGCAGGCTTTGCTCGAAATTACGGCTGAAATCGGGCGGCGCAACATATTTAACCGCGCCGTTTACCTCCTCGCTGCTGCCGTAGACCTTAATTATCTGCCCCGGTTCGTTGGTAATGCCGTCGGGTACGGTATCGCCGTTTATCACCATCATCGGCATGCCGGTCGTCATGGCAGACCAAACGCTCGCGGTTATCATGCGGTTAATGGCTATCTGATTCGGTATTAAATAGGTTATCTCGCTTTCACCGTAAGCCAGTTCCCCTCTTTTCTCCCAGGAGAAAACCGCAAGCGGATAAAGCGAAAGTCCCGTCCCGAATTCCTTTCTTACCGTTGCGTTTTCGGTGACCTTTACACTTTTAATTGTATAGCCGCCGCCCGCTTTATATTCCTTAAAAAGCTTTGTGAAAACCGTAACCTTGCCGTCGTCGGAATCGTCCTCTATGGCACGCAGCTCGGAAATATCCGCCCCGTGCCGTCTGGCTTCCCTGAGCACCGCCTCTGTTTCACGGCAGCTTGCAATAATAATATAGGGCTGCTGCTGAATATCCGAAATATACGGGTCGCCGAAATAGACATTTTCAACGCTCAAGACCTCGCAGGAAATATCTCCGTTTATCGGTATTCGGGATTCTCTGTCCGCATAAAGCCCGGTCTTAATGTCACCGTTCCAATAGGTGTATAAAATTCCCGTGCCGCTGATGTAGGCGTTTCTGAGTGCCGAAGCATAAAGGGATGTAAGCCCTACCCGCTCTGCCGTGACGCTGTAATAATTGCCGAGCGCCGACATTGCGGTGTTTATCTCCCTTATCCTTTCGTCCTGTGCACTGCCGGAATTCGGAATACCCTCGGCGGAAAACGTCACCGACAGGGGCGAATTTAATATCTGCGACATTTTATAATCGCCTATTCGCTTTATTATGTTGTGCCGAACAAGCGGGCGGTCGTTTCCGCATTTGGCGCCGTACCACTGGTCGCCGATGTAAAAGCGCTCGTTTATGCGGTTCTGCTCGTAAAGCCCGCGTTTCCCGAGCGCCGATTTAAAATCGGCGGCCTTACGGTATTCTTCAAATATTTCAAAGGGTTTATTCATAAATTGGCCTCCTTTTTTAAGTAAAGGGAGGGTTGCCCCTCCCCCATACCGCTGATTATTTAAGCTTAACCAACCGTAACCTTCGCGACCTTCGAGTCAACTCCCGCAATTCCGTCGGCAATAATTCTTACAAAGTAATAGTATGTGCCCTTTGTAAGCGTGGTGGGTATGGTTAAGGAATTTGAGGTTTCATTCGCTATTTTAACGGCAGAGCCCTTGTTCGCGTCCTTGCAGGAATACCACTGATAGGTAAGCGTGCCGCTGCTTGTCGCAGTAACCGAAAGCGAGCCGCTTATGCTGCCTGCGGTAACGCTCTTATCGGTAAGATCCGAGCTTATTGTAATTGCAGGCGAAAGCCATGCCCAAACCGCGTCAAGCCCGCTCTTGTTTACGAATACATCGTAGTAGATTCTGTAATCGAACTTGTAGGCGTCGGCGTCGATGTTCTGCTCGGGTGTGAATATTCTCATCTTTTCAGTCTTTTTAACAAGATGAGCGCCGCTCTTGGGGCATACAAGCATATATACCTCGCGTGCGTTTGCCTGCGGGGTAAAGCCGCCCGCGTTTGCCGCATTAAAGGTGTAGGCAGTCTTCATCCTTTCTGATACCACCGGTATAATCGCAACGCCGTTTATGGATTTCACCTTAAGGGTAATATCCCCCTGCTTAAAGTCGGAAACGGTTATCATGCGCGAAATTTCGTTGGAATTCTGCAGAGCGGCGTACATATAGCTGTCAACAAAGGCTACTAATTCCTCGTCATAGCCCACAACCGACTGAACCTCGTTTATCAGCTTGCAGAGCGCTTCGTAGGGCTTTGTTTTGTTGCCGTTTACAAGGTTAGAGCGCGTAGCGGCAAGCCCTGCCAGCTTTGAAATAACATATGCGTCGCATTCGGGCACAACCTTTGTGCGAACATATTCGCCGAGAATTTTGCCCGCAAGATTCGCAATGCCGGTTTCGCTCATATCCTCGCGGTCGATCTGCAGCGAACGCGCGCGATCCATCGACATGGTATAGGATGTATTGGCAACCGTAATAGCGCCCTTTGTAAAGCCCGTGTCGCGGTCGTAATCGGCAAGACCCTGAAAATCAACGTCGGGTATGATTACGGTTTTAGCGCCCACGAATTTTGCCGCAAGCGCGTTGTCGGCAAAAAAACCGGTAGCGCTTTTCTGTGCGAAGAGCTTATCAAGCTCGGTTGAATATCTGGTTGCGTTTTCTATTGAATTGAATGACATAATATTTTTTCTCCTTTTTTATCTCCAAAGACCCTTTAAAAATTCCGCGGTCTCCGGGTTGATTCCGCCCTTTCGGTCGGTAAGCGAGCCGAGACTCAAATTCTCGGCGTTTTTTTGTTTGAGGGCAGCGGATGCCGCTTCCCTTTCCTCTGTAAGCCGGTAGCGAAGGTATTCGTCAAGCAATTTTGTGCCGCGCAATTCGGATTTTTGAACCACCGAATCAGGCAGATCGGAAATGCTCTTTATTTTGGGGAATTCCGCTGTCAGCTCCGCGAAATCATCGGATTCCTCTCCGCTTTTCTCAAGCTGCATAACATAATCCGCCATTTTTTCATTTCCGCCGCATTCCTCTGTAAGCTCCTGCCTGCGGTTTTCATCATTTTGCCTTGAAAGCTCCGCTATATATTCGGAAACGCTGTGACCTCCCTTTGCGGCAAGGCTTTTCAGTGCCGCGAAATCATCGGCTATCGCTTCAAACTTAAGTCCCTTCTGCGCAAGCGCCGCCGCCTCCTTAAGTCCCAAATTTTTGATTTCCTTGTTGAATTTTACAGGAACGAACACTTCGTTTTCGGCCTCCGGTATGTTTTCCGTTTCAGCCGACGCCTTTTCTTGCTCTGCGGCTTCAGGTTGAGCCGCAGCCTCCAAATCAACGATTTCCAAATTAATTCTTCCTTTCTTTTTTATCGGCGGGTATCGTTTTCTTCCTGCTCGGTGCCGTCATAGGAAAGAAAATTCGCATACTCCCGCCTGAGCCTTAAAAGCTCCTCATCCTCTTTTTTTGCCGTTACAGTTTTCGGCTTTTGGGTCGGTACTGTGCTTACCCCGGTTAAAAAACCTAAAGCAAACGCAGCCAACACCGCTAAAAACATAATGAACACTGTCATACGTCCCATCCTCCGTTCAAATCGGCTCCGCCAATCTCGGTATCCCTGTAAATAGGCTTTTCCTCCCGTCGTGGGTGAAAACGCTTTACATCCTCAAACGCATAGCGCATGGCGTCGCATAGATGATTGTCGCTGTCCTTCGGCATTTTTTTACCGTTTTCGTTTACACGGTCGTCATACACATATGAAGAAAGCTCACGAATCATATTTACGCAATCTGGATGCACCGTTATCCGATATTCGCTTATTGCCGCAATACCGTTCAAAATGCTGTCCCGTCCCTTGACGGACGGCATTATCCGCGATATTCCGAGCCGCCTTAAATCATCGTTGGATTTAGGCTCCGCACAGTCGGCGCGTATCCGCTCCTTTGCAAAGCCGAGCCTTTTAATTTCCTCGGCAATATCGCAGTTGAGCATTCTTGTTCTGCAAAACTCGCAGAAAATGTAAAGCTCCTTATCCAAGGGATCAGCCGCAAAGCCCACAAAGCCGGTGGGATCATTTGAATACCCGTAGTCAAGCCCGAAAAAGTTTTTCCAGCGATAGCGCTCATCATCGGGAATTTTCTTTTTCCCTACCGACCAGTTTTCGTAAACCAGCCCCTCCGAAATTCCCCAGTTTCCGAGTCCCGCCACCTCGTATTTCCTGCGATTGGTCTTCTTCATGCGTTCAAAAACGCTTCTGTCGGTATCGTCTAGAAATTCGTTTATAAGGTAGTTTGTCGAAAAACAGGAGACATCGGGGTATTCCCGGTCGAAAAACCGCTTTTTCAGCCAGTGCGTATCGCTCCACGGGTTAAAGGTAAGCGTGGTCTGCTTGTAAAGCGGCGGCTTTATCACCCCGCGCGGAACAGATAAATCAAGCTTGTCGAAATCGGCTTCGCTTGCGATTTCAAACGCCTCCTCTATCCAGACAAAGTTTAAAAACCCGCTCGGTACGGTAGCCGACGCCAGCTTTAAAACATCGTCAAAGCCTCTGAAGATGATCTTCTGTCCTGTAGGCAAAAAAACCATTTCCATTGGGGATACGGTGTTGCGCCATAAGTGCGAGACCCCGAGCCGCTCCTGCGCCCATTTAAGCTGCGCGAAGGTAGAATCTCTGTGGGTGTTCATTATCTGGCGCACCACAAGAAGATTGCTTTCGGGATATTTCATAAGCCTGTAAATAAAATTCAGAGCCGTTGTGGCTGATTTTTTTGAACCCTTGCCGCCCTTTAATACCCTGTAGCGCTTCTCGCAGCTCCAGTATTCGTCATACCCGCCGCCGATAATTTCAGATAATTTAATCTCCGATGTCGTCGATTATCACCACCGCTCTGCCGCTTTCCTTCTTTTCGGTCTCTTTTTCGCTGATGATTGAACGAAGCTCCTTTATAGCCGAAAGATCCCCACCTGCCGCCTTCTTGTAAAGCGCTATCATAACCGCGGTTTTTCTTGTCGGGTTTTTAATGTCGAACCCCTCGTCTTTAAGCGACTCTGCCTCCGCGTCCGACAGCCTTTCATTAAGCAGCGACTTCATGGTTTTATAAAGTAACCTGTCATTTTCTTTCACAGCGTTTCCCTCCCGGCACCGCTATAATATAATAAATAAAACCCGCCATTCACCGACATGAATATGATTGCGGCTTTTTTGTTTGTACAGATCGCTGCCTCCACGGTGTTTGGGGTGCCTATAATTTTTGCGCAGACCCTGCATTTATATAATGTCTACTGAATAATTGCATTAGCAAATGCAATTATATAAAAACGAGTTAAAATCTCGATTTTATGGGTCAAAACCTTTGTTTTGACCGTCAGTATCCATTGATTGTCGCCATATAAAAAAACCGCCGCCATCGGCAAATCCGATGACAGCAGTCCTTTAACAGTATATTGATTGATTTACATTATCTGACCGGCGTTTTCAAGCACAATATCGGGCTTATCCGCCGATTTTTCAAGAATTTCGGGCGTTGTTTCCCCGCTCATAACAAGCACCGAGAGCGCGCCTGCGTTCAGCCCGCTTTTAATATCGGTGTAAATTCTGTCGCCTATAACGGCGGTTTCTAAGGGCGAGCAGCCCTCCTTTTCCATTGCAAGCCGAATCATAAGCGGCGAGGGCTTGCCTATAACAAAGGGTCTTTTGCCCGTCGCGTTGAATATCATATCGCAAATACTTCCGCAATCGGGCACGCTGCCGTATTCGGTAGGGCACACATAATCGGGGTTGGTTGCAATATAGGGCAAATCCTTGGTACAAAGCATTTTCGATACATCGTCGAGCTTTTTAAAGGTAAGCTCGGTGTCAAATCCCATTACTATGCACTCGGCTTTTTCGGTATCCTCGGTAATTTCAAAACCGTTATCTTTAAGCTCCGCTTTAAGCGATTCCGTTCCGCACACATAAAGTATTTTATCGGGATAATTTTTCTTTAAATACCAAGCCGTCGCCTGCGATGAGGTAAGAAAATCATCGGTTGCCGCGCGAATACCGAGCCTTTGCAGCTTTTCGACATAGGCGCTCACGCTTTTTGAAGAATTGTTGGTTATAAAAAGGTATCTCTTCCCCGCTCTTTTTATAGACGCGAGCAATTCTTCGGTAAAATCAAAGAGCCGATTGCCGATGTAGAGCGTGCCGTCCATATCAAAAAGGAAAAGCTTTATTCCTTCAAAGCAACCGTTTTTCATCAGCTTATCCTTTCAAGAAATTTCTTCGCCGCGTAATCGGCATAACGGTCAAGCTGACCCTTATCGCGCAGATAAAATAAAATCGTATACCTGTCGCGCAGGCCCAATGCACGCTTTATAGCCTTATAAATCGTATCATAATTGGTTGTGACGTTCGGCATATCCATTTTGTTGCAGAATTCTTCAATCTTATCAAAATACGGCAGATATTTTTCAATAAGCGACTTTAAATGCTCATCGGCTGTTTCGGTGTAGAGCAGACGGTACATTTCCGCCATAATCCTTGTACCCTCGCAGACCTCAAGCCCGTGAAGATTCGGCTTTTCGCCCCGTTCAACGCTCTCAAGCTCCCACACATGTGCCACTATGTGCTCCGAGCCGGAAGCCGGGCGCGAATTGCCCGTAAACGCCATTCCGAGACCAGTTACCAAAAAGCCCTCCATTATGTTTTTAATGCAATCGGCACTGCGCGATTTAAGGTCATAGCCGTTTTTCATACATTTATCGGTAGCCTCTATTACCTCGTCGGCAATTTCTTTGCAGTAATAATCGCCGTTATAATCGCGTGCCAGTTCCCAGTCGAGTATTCCGATATATTTCCCGAACATATCGCCTATGCCCGAAAGCAGCATATCAAACGGCGCTTCCTTCATAACATCGAGATCGGCTATAATATATTTCGGCGTGGTGCATTTAATTGTTGCCTTTGTGCCGTCAAACAGCGTAGGCGATCCTGCGGAGGCATATCCGTCCATTGAAGGCGCAGTTCCCGCAATTCCGTAAGGCAGACCCAAACGGTAGGAAACCACCCGGCATACATCGTTCACAACGCCCGAGCCTACCGCCAGAATAAAATCGGGCTGCGGTGAATATTTAAAAATATCCGAATCAGCCTTCGGGTCGTTTAAGTGTATCAGCACATCGCCGATATTCCGCGCATCGGGCAAAACATCGCCCTTTAAAATATGCTTGTGCGAAAATTTGCCGACGGATTTCAATATCTGCTCCGCCCTTTCGCCCAAAACGCGGTATGTATTTTCATCACATACCATATAAACCTTGTTATAATCTTTGAGTAATTCGGGCAGATGATTTATGGCCCCGCTTTCTATTATATATCTCTCAAGCGGCGCGCGGTGCATACCCATTTCACAGCTGCATTTTCTTTCAATCATTTTTTCACCCTCTAAAGCTTACTCTGAAAAATAATCGCAAATAAATTCATCCCACGGAATGTCAGGCAGAGTGTTCTGCGTTATGCGCTCATGAATATGCTGCATAAGCGGATATTCGGATATTTTACTGCCGAAATATCTGCCGAGCAATTCTATAATAGCCACCGATTCAAGCGTAACGCCGGCAAGCATTTCGCGCGCAGCGGTAAATTCCGTGCCTGAACCCAGTATTACTCCAAGCCGCCTTGTTCTGCCGCCGAATACCGTTACATAAAGGTCGCCCACACCGAACATAAGCGCGTTATCCTGACCGCCTGACAGCTTGATTATAGCGCGCATTTCACGCGCCGCCTCATAAAACAGTCCTGCCTGCGCATTGTATTTTTCGGGTAATGACGGGTCATTTTTTGTATACGCGCCTATTGCAAGGCTTACCGCCATGGCATAGGCATTTTTCAGCGCTACGGCGGTTTCAATTCCCGCTATATCATCTGTTACGGAAATATGGTAATATTCCGTTTTCAAAGTCGCGCGCAGCCCGTTCAATATTTCCTTATCCTTACCGCAAAACGCAACCTCGGTATGAATTCTGTCGGCAAGCTCAAAGCTGATGCAGGGCCCTCCCACTGCATTGAATGATACATCGGGTCTGAGCGACGAAAACCATACTGGAAACGGCGACAAGGTGCCGTCCGCATTTTCATGCAGACCCTTTGTGATTGCAAGCACCCTCTGCCCGTTTTTGAGCGCGGGAATTACATTCTCCGCAAACCACTCGACCCCGAAGCTTGAAACACCGCAAATAAGAATATCGCACTCGGGGATATTTCCCTTAATTTCCTCAAACTGCTTGAAGGAAATATCGCCCTTTAATTCGCGTTTCAGCGTCTTGTGGTAATTGCTTTGCTTCAAGCCGTCGATTATTTCCGTATCCAGCGGAGTACCCACAAGCGTTACCGTGTGACCGTTATCAAGCGCCGGCACCGCCATTGCAGAGCCCATCATACCCGAGCCTATAATTACGATTTTCATTACTTATTCCTCCGTATATTTTCTCATTATTTTAGGAAAATCCAAATAATTGTCAACCTTTTCAAAGCCGAAATCGGATAAATATACCGATTCGTCGTTTCCGCCCTCACCGTAATCATCACCCACAAAAATCACCGCATCGTGGGCAATGCCGCGCTCATTACAGTAAGCGTTCAGCGCATAGTATTTATTGTAGGGCTTCGGCGCCATATCGAACGAGGACGAGCCGCCCACAAAAACCGTGTATTCGGGGAAAAGCTTTTTGACCTCGCCGTAAAACGCCCGCCGCTTTTTCCTGTCGGGATCGAAGGCAAGCTTATCACTTTGCTCGGCTTTGGTACCAAGCAGCGGAAAGGTTATGCAGCCCGATGAATGATATTCAACATTATCTCCCTTGAAATCCGTATAGCCGCAGCGCTCCCTTAATTCCGTCACGCGCCGCTCAATCGATTCGCGGTCTGCAGGAACCTTGTTGTCCTCAATTATTTCAATGTCCTTTAAGGCGCTGTTGTAGATTGCCGTCTGCATACCGTAATTCCCGATTATATCTATCGGGAAATGCCCCATCTGCTCAAAAATTCTGCGGCACATGCCCGCCCCTACCATGCAAAGCAGGCCTTTGTCCGACAGTCGTTCAAGCACTGCGCGGTTTTCGGCCGACAGCGGAGTTTTGTGCTGCGTCAGAGTTCCGTCCAGATCAAAGGCAAAAAGCTTAATTTTTTTCATGGAATCACCTTTAAAGTTTTATTTTTGCCCGTAGTATGCATTGGCACCGTGCTTTCTGAAATAGTGCTTATCAGCCAGCTCTTTCTGAAATTCAACCGTAGGATTTAATTTTAAGGTGTGCCATGCCATCATTGCGGTTTCTTCTAAAACCTCGGCATTTTCCACTGAGCCTTCAGCGCTTTTTCCCCAAGTAAACGGTCCGTGGGAGCACACAAGCACACCGGGTATATCCATAGGATTTTTTCCGGCAAAGGCTTCACATATAACTCTGCCGGTTTCTCTCTCATAATCTCCCGAAATTTCATCGGCAGTCAGCCTTCTTGTGCAGGGAATATCACCGTAAAATGTATCGGCATGAGTAGTGCCAAGCATCGGTATAGCCTGCCCGGCCTGCGCAAACACGGTTGCCCACCTTGAATGAGTATGTGTTATTCCGCCGATACTGTCGAACTGCTTGTATATTTCAAGATGCGTATACAAATCCGATGACGGACGGCGTTTTCCGTCAACCACATTTCCGTTTAAATCAACCGTTACCATATCGTTCGGTGTCATGGCATCATAAGGTATGCCCGAGGGCTTTATTACAACAAGCCCGCTTTCTCTGTCAATTTGCGAAGCATTTCCCCAAGTTAGAATTACAAGTCCGCTTTCCTTCAGTCGCAGATTGGCTTTGAATACCGTGTTCTTTAACTCCTCGAGCATAAAAACCTCCTGTATCAGTACAAATAAAACAGTTGTACTGTTGACCTCCGCGTTTTTTTATGATAATATTATAACACAAGTGCACAAATACGCAATAATCGGCGCTTATAATGCAAAAAAATCATTTAAATCGAGCAAAACACGCATTTTCTGTGCGTTTTTTTGACCGATTGGGAGTAATTTATGAAGGAAGAACAAATTGACAGACTGCTGAAAATAATAGAGGAAAACGGCTATGCCACCGTGAAATACATAGCAAAGGCGGTATACGCCAGCGAATCAACCGTTCGCAGGCAGCTTGCGGAGCTTGAGCATATGGGACTCGTGGTCCGCAGCTACGGCGGCGCAGAGCTGAAAAAAGACAGTATAAACACCCCTATTGAAATGCGGCTGCAGAAAAATCACCGCCAAAAGGACGCAATAGCCAAAAAAGCGGCGGAGCTTATAAAGGAAAACTCCACCGTTTTTATTGACGCGTCTTCAACAAGCCTGCATATGGCGCCCTACCTTGCAGATAAAAAGCACATCACAATATACACCTACAGTGCCCGCCTGTGCGAAACATTAGCGCAGTACGGCGTAAACAATGTGTATTGCCTCGGCGGATTTTATAAAGCCACATCAAAGGTTTTTACCGGGGAATATGCGGTCGGCATGGCGCAAAAGGTGTATTACGATTACTTTTTCTTTTCCTCTAGCGGATTTTCGGATGGCATAATATCCGATTATTCCACCGAGGAAACGCATATAAGGCGTGTCGTTCTCGGCAATTCCGAGCTTAAATATTTTTTGTGCGACAGCGGAAAATTCGGCAAGCACTCGGCTAATATTCTGTGCCGCGAAACCGAGATCAGCGGCATAATTTCGGAATAGCACAAGCCAACGGCTCCCGGTGTTTAGGGTGCGGATGTCCGGCGGACACCTTTGCAAAGCAGAAGCACCGACAGAGGCGGCAGCGGCTGAGGGGTATTCATTTGAATTTTCAATTTTCAATTTGGCTTAACCTGCAACACCCCACAGAAAAAGGCCTCCCAAAAGGGAAGCCTTTTTCAAACTGCTGAAGCTTACAGCTTTTCAAGCATATTATCAATTGATTTATCGTTCTTAAAATCAATATCGCACGGTCTTTTGCAAAGCGCCCAGCTTTCGGTGTGGGTAACGGTCTCGCCCGGCTTTACGGTTTTAAGCTCGCTGAGTGACTCCACTTCAATCATACTGTCGTTTGTGTATGTTTCAAATGAGCAGCCGCCGTCGGGGTAATTTCCGTTCGGGTGATTTGTATCGTAGCTCTTGCAGAAAATATCATCGTTAAGGCAGTAATAAACAGTGCCGCAGTTAAGGTCAAAGCCCAGCTTTATGGGCTTATTGTATTTTGAATCCTGCCTGAGGGTTACATACTTATTGCCCCAGTAAATGCGGTCGTTGCTCATATCGGTATAGGGCCAAACCGAAACTATTCTGTTAGAAAGCAGCCCCGTATCGTTAGTGTTCATAGGAATAATAAGCGTTCCGCCCTTTTCGGAGACCGAAAGCCCCCAAACGGCAAAACTCTTATCCTTTTCCGAAATGTTCTTAACGCGCATTATAACCTGCATATTAGCATCGTCCGAATCCATTTTGATTTCAAGACTTTTAGCTGCGCCGTTTTCAATCTCGGGATTCGGCGTGAATACCGCGCCGTCGTCTGTAATTTCATAGCTTACAGGCTCTAAATCCGGATAATATGTTTCGGGATAGCTTTCGGGCGACAGCCATATCCTGTGCCCGCCGAGATTCTCCCAGTGCTTGCCCTCGCCGAAATAATCGGTAAATTCCTTATCGTCCTTCGGTCCGAACGCCTTGCGGTTTGAGCACATCATGTTCTGCCCGTCCACATAACCGAAACGGATTATTCTCGGTCCGATATCGACCGTTACATATGCCTCAATAACGCCGTTTGTAACGCAGATACAGCGCCCGTAATCCTTAAAGCTTTCAATTTCCTTTATGCTTACCATAAAAAATCACTCCGTTTTAATAATTTTCGCGGTATACTCCGCTCCGCAGGGCTGCGGCACGGGCAGCGCAAGCGAGAACATGTCCGTCGCTCGGCACTCTGCGGCAAAAAGCCTTTTTGCACCGCAGGACAGCTTTTCAATATCCGATACGCGGGTTATAATCGGTATCGGTGATATTCCCGCAGCCTGCGCTAAATGCTCTCTGCCCTTTTCATTAAAGCCGAGTACCCTAACATACGGCGGCGGCTTCATAAAGAATTCGTTATCCAACCCTAAAAAAGCCGACAGCGCAAGCCGTCTTATTCTCGCGTGGGTATACCGCTTGACCTTAACTGTATTATACAGTTGTTCCATGCTGTTTGCAAGCCTTATTGCAGAAAAAAGCTTATTTTCTATTCCCTCGCTTATATCGGGCAGCTTTTTAAGGTCATCGGGCGTTTTTTGCCTTAAGACCGCAAGTATTGCACGGTCAAGCCTTTTTATATCCGCCGCGTCTTCCGGCAAAAAAAACTCACGCGCCTCCGGCGGTATATATTTTTTGCAAAAATCAATATCCCCCGCCCGCATTTTCTCACGCAAAAGCGACGCCGCGGCATAGCCGTTTTCAGCTGTTTCGGCATCGTGCCCTGCGCCCAGTCGCCGAACGGTTAAAAATTTCATATCGGCGTTTATAGCCCTTGCCGCCGCAATATACTCTATCGCAAGATTATTGTTCGCGCCGCAAAGCAAACCGTCCTCAAGACCCGCAGCCCTTTCCCTTGCCGCCGCAAAGGTAAGCCCGGTATCAAGATATTTTTGAAGCCTCTCCCTGTATTCATCGGTCGAAAGCATATCCGACGCATTTTCGAGCCTTTTTATATCTCCGCACTCGCTGCCGAAGATAAGGCTTTCACACCCGAACGCCGATAATACCGATACTCCGCCAAGCGCAAAATTCTGCGCGGTTGACATAGCGTAGCTTACGGGAATTTCAAGCACAATATCCGCACCGCAGGCAAGTGCCGCCGCGGCTCTTTTTCTCTTGTCAAAAATCGCGACATCGCCGCGCTGCACAAAATTTCCGCTTACGGCGGCAATAACCGTGCCGCGGCGGCGCGCCTCGGTTAAAAGATATTTATGCCCCGTGTGCAGGGGGTTAAACTCCGCTATAACGCCGATTGCCGACAAAATATCACTTCTTTGCAAAAAAAACTTGAAAAAATGCTGTATATACAGTATTATATATTAGTTGAGTAATATTTTTCAAGGATAAATTATTTTTTTACCGAAGGAAGTTTTAAGTATGAAAATTTTTGTTGTAAACGCGGGCAGCTCATCTTTGAAATATCAGCTTATTGATATGGATAACGAGCAGGTACTCGCAAAGGGTCTTTGCGAAAGAATCGGCGTTACCGGCGCTATTTCGCACAAAACAGCCGATGGAAGAGAATACTCTGCCGAAACCCCCATGCCCACCCACAGTGAGGCTTTTGAGGCGGTTGTGTATGCCCTTACAAAAAGCGACGCAAAGGTAATCGATTCGTTTGATGAAATTTCGGCTATCGGTCACCGTATAGTGCAGGGCGGCAGCATTTTCCCGAACAGCTGCCTTGTAACACCTGAAGTTATCGATAAGATTGAGGAGCTCGGCGCTTTAGCCCCGCTTCATAACCCTGCTCATGTGCTGGCTATCCGCGCCTGCATAAAGACCTTCGGTGATAAAATTCCGCAGGTGGTCGTGTTTGATACCTCATTCCACCAGACAATGCCGCCGAAAGCCTATATGTACCCCCTGCCCTATGAGTATTACGAGAAGTACGGCGTCCGCAAATACGGCGCGCACGGCACTTCCCACCGCTTTGTAAGCGACAGGGTCGCCGCAATCGAGGGCAAGCCGAAAAAAGACCTTAAAATAATAACCTGCCACCTCGGAAACGGCTGCTCCATTACCGCCGTAAAGGACGGCGTCTGCGTAGATACATCAATGGGCTTTACCCCGCTTGACGGCTTTATGATGGGCACCCGCTCGGGGACGCTCGATCCTTCAGCGCTGACCTACATAGCCGAAAAGGAGCATTTATCCCCCGAGGATGTAAATACAATCTGCAATAAAAAATCGGGTATGCTCGGAATTTCGGGTATTTCAAACGATAACCGCGATATTTGCGCCGCAGCCGAGGCGGGTAACAAGCGCGCACAGCTTGCAATAGAAATGCAAAGATATGAAATTCTCAAATTTGTAGGCTCTTATATTGCCGCCATGGACGGCGTAGACGCCATAGCCTTTACCGGCGGCATAGGCGAAAACGACCCCGAGCTTCGCAAATATGTTTGCGATAATTTAAGCTTTGTAGGCGTTGAAATTGACGACGCGCAAAATAAGCTCCGCGGTAAGGAAGTTAAAATTTCCACCGATAACAGCCGCGTAAATGTTTATGTTATCCCCACAAACGAGGAGCTCGCCATCGCAAGAGATACGCTTGCCATAATTTCAAAATAATCGGAGGCTATTATGAATATCACCGAAATCAAACAGAAAATCGAAAACGGCGCTTTTGATAAGGATTTTTCAATGCTTTACGGCGATGTGAGCGCCGCCCGCGCGCGCTATACCGCCGCGTGTGACAGCTTTTGCGATATATTTTCGGAAAGGGATAATATTCGCCTTTTCTCCGCCCCCGGCAGAACAGAGGTGGGCGGCAACCATACCGATCATCAGCACGGCTGCGTGCTTGCCGGCGGCGTTAACCTCGATGTTATAGCCGTGGTTGCTCCCAATAATGACGGCAAGGTTCGTATTAAGTCCGAGGGCTACGATATGGATACCGTGGATATCTGCAACCTTGAAAAGGATGAATCCGAGCACGGGCGCGCGTCTGCGCTTATCCGCGGCGTGCTTTCCCGCTTTAAGGAGCTTGGCTGCACCCTTTCGGGCTTTAACGCCTACACCACCTCAAATGTTTTAAAGGGCTCGGGGCTTTCCTCATCTGCCGCGTTTGAGGTTTTGGTCGGCAATATTGTAAACGGTATGTTCTTTGAAGCAAAAGCCGATGAGATTACCGTTGCAAAAATCGGGCAGTATGCCGAGCGTGAATATTTCGGTAAGCCATGCGGTCTTCTCGATCAGATGGCAAGCTCACTCGGCGGATTTACCTATGCCGATTTCTTCGACCCCTCAGAGCCGATAACCGAAAAGATAAACCTTGATATTCATTCATTCGGCTATACCCTCTGTGTTGTCGATACCGGCGGCAATCATGCAAATTTAACGCAGGATTATGCCGATATCACCATAGAATGCAAAAAGATCAGCAACGCGCTGGGGGTTGATTTCCTGCGCGACGCCAATTCCGAGCGTTTCTATAACAGCATTGCCGATTTACGCCGTTCCTGCGGCGACCGTGCAGTGCTGCGCGCTTTTCACTTCTTTAATGAACAAAACCGCGTAGAAGCGCAAAAGGCAGCGCTGAAAGCCGGTGATTTTGAAAGCTTTTTAAAGCTTGTAAACGAGTCCGGCGAATCCTCCTATGATTATCTGCAGAATCTTTACTCCAATTCGGATGTCGCAGAACAGGGTCTGCCGCTTGCGATAGCGCTCACAAAGAAATTCCTGAACGGCAAAGGCGCATGCCGAGTCCACGGCGGCGGCTTTGCGGGAACTATACAGTGCTATATCCCCACTGAAATTTTAGCGGATTATAAAAAAATGATCGAGTCGGTTTTCGGGGAGAACAGCTGCTGCGTTCTTAATATACGCCCCGTCGGCGGCTATGAGATAAAATAATTCCAAAGGCTCCCTTGTGTAAAGGGTGCGGGTGTCCGTTGGACACCTCTGCGAAGCAGAAGCACCGACCGAGGCGGTAGCCGAGACGCTGGCGCCGTTAGGCGACTGAGGGATTGTTAGAGACTAAAGCCTATTTATAAACCATCGATTAAATATGAAAAACATAGTATATATGGACAATTAGTTTTCCAAATAATTTAAGCCTGTAACAACCTCTCCGTCATAGCTACGCATGACACCTCCCCAAACACCGGGGAGGCAATTTTGTACCAAATCACAACTTTTGTGCAAACCATCGGCTCCCTTGTGTAAAGGGAGCTGGCGCCGTTAGGCGACTGAGGGATTGTTAGAGACTAAAGCCTATTTATAAACCATCGATTAAATATGAAAAACATAGTATATATGGACAATTAGTTTTCCAAATAATTTAAGCCTGTAACAACCTCTCCGTCATAGCTACGCATGACACCGTCTCGGCTGCCGCCTCGGTCGGTGCTTCTGCTTCGCAGAGGTGTCCGCAGGACACCCGCACCCAAACACCGGGGAGGCAATTTTATCTACCGTCTACATCTAATATTCAAAACAACAGCAAGCCGTAACGGAGCATAGGTTCCGTTACGGCTTGCATAGTTTAAACAGTTTAATATATTGGGTAAATATTACTGCATTCCAAGTTCCCTTGCCGCTTTTCTTACAGCGGACAAAAACCAGCAGTAGAGCGCTTCGCCAAGCTCCTGATAAATCGGGTCGCCGTCATGGGAGCAAAGCATAGCAAAGGTCTGACCTATGCGGCGGTCTATCTCGCTGCCGCGGCGGTATGCCAAATAATAGAATGAAAAGGCTCCTGTATCACCCGACGAGCGGTAAAGCTCGGGGTCGGCTTTTTTTACGGTATCGATAAAGCTCTTCTGCGCTATGCCGCACAGTGCGTCGTCACTGCAGAATTGCTCAAAGCCGACTGTCGCCGCAAAGGACAAAAGCAGCCTGCGCTGAATTATCATTTCGCTGTTATCGGGTTCCGTACCCTTTGCGGTATCCTGCGCATCGGCTATAAATTTGCGCGCAACAACAGCGCCCCAGTCACGGGCGCTCTTTATATCATCCTTTTTGAGCTCCTCGGGCTGAAGTGATACTTCTCTGCGTTTTTTTATTTCCTGTGAGGGCTTTTCGCCCGCAATTTTAATGTCGATGTCCGAACACAAATTCACTCACCCTTTGCGGCTTTATATTCCTTTAGCGCCTCGGCTAACTGCGCGGGGCATGATGTATTTCTGAATCCGCATTTGATATCGTCAAGGCGGTCTATAACATCGTCAATCTTCATTCCTTCAACGAGCCTTGCCACACCCTGCGTGTTTCCGTTGCAGCCGCCGTCAAACCTGACGCTCTTTACAATTCCGTCTTCTATATCAATGAGGATTCCTCTTGAGCATACTCCTTTAGTTTTATATGAAAATTCCATTGCATTTATGCCTCTTATCTTTCCTTGAACTTGTTGCTGCGTACCGGGTGGCGCAGCTTTCTTAATGCCTTTGCCTCGATCTGACGGATTCGCTCCCTTGTTACATTGAATTCCGAGCCGACCTCCTCAAGCGTGTGGCATCTGCCGTCCTGCAGCCCGAAGCGCAGGCGTATAACCGATTCCTCCCTCGGTGTAAGGGTTCTGAGCACACCGTCAATATCCTCATTGGTTATGGTCTTAAGCGCCGCTTCATCGGGAGCCAATGCGTCCTCATCGCGTATAAAGTCCATAAGGCGGGAATCCTCCTCGGGGCCTATCGGTGTTTCCATTGAAACCGGCTCCTGCGCCACGCGCATTATCTCGCGTACGCGCTCTACAGGCAGATCCATTTTTTCCGCAATAAGCTCCTCACTCGGTTCAACGCCGTTTTCGTGGAGCAGCTGGCTCTGTACCTTTTTAAGGCGGTTAATGGTTTCAACCATATGCACAGGTATGCGTATTGTTCTCGCCTGATCGGCTATGGCGCGGGTTATTGCCTGCCTTATCCACCAAGTGGCGTAGGTTGAAAATTTAAAGCCCTTCTGGTAATCAAACTTATCAACAGCCTTAATAAGCCCGACATTTCCCTCCTGTATAAGATCGAGGAAGTACATTCCCCTGCCGACATACTTCTTTGCAATGCTTACGACCAAGCGCAGATTTGCCTCGGTAAGCCTTTGCTTTGCATATTCGTCGCCCTCGGAAATTTTAACCGCCAGCTTTATTTCCTCATCGGATGAAAGCAGCGGCACTCTGCCTATTTCTCGCAGGTAAAGCTTGACCGGGTCGTCAAGGTTCATATTGTCGAAGGAAAGATCGTCGAGCGCGTCAACATCCATTTCCTCAAGCTTTAATTCGTCGTCGGTGGGTTCCTCGTCAAAATCTATATCGAGTGTGGGCGGCTCCGAAAACAGCTCGTCCGGATCGTCGGGAGCGTTTTCAATGTCGTCGATCGTAAGATTTCTGTCCTCCTCGGTGTCAAAAATATCGGCATCGGACGGAGTTTTTTCTTTGATTTCTTCTATTTTTTTGTTCTTTTCCATGTTTAATTTCCTTTCGATTTTTCAGCGATAAGATTTTGAAGACCCGCCGCCCATTCCTCAACCGAGCTTTCCGCCTTTTCAGCAGACTCCAGCAGCATATCCTCTTCTAATATTACCCCTATGCAATCCTTTAATACAATTTCCGGGTTTTTACCCGCCTTTTCGCTGTTTTGCAGCGATACAAGATATCCTATTTCAGCCGGCAGCAGCTTTTCGGCAAACGCCGAAATATCAAGCGAACCGCCGTGTTCAAGCACCGAAATTATGGTTTCGTATATCCTGCGGTTAAGCGAGGTAAGCATTTTTTCGGGCGGCAGCTTATCAAGGGCAATTTTATAAAAATCGGGATTTTTCAGCAGCACCGCTATAAGCGTTTCCTCCGCCGCCGTGCCCTTTACCGATTTCCGCCTTTCGGGATTTATGTCGTCCTTTGTAAATTTCGGTCGAATAATATCGGATATTTCCTTTTTCTGCTTTTGGCGGCTGTTTCTTTTGCGAAGCTCGTTTACCCTGGTTGTGAGCGCTGTTCTTGAAACTCCGTACTTTTCAGAAAGCCTGCCTATGTAAATATCCCGCGTCATAATATCGTCCGTTGCGGCTATTATTTCCGCCGCGGCGGCTAAATATTTAAGCCTTCCGTCCTCGCTATTAAGGTCAATGTCCTTTGCGGCGGTCAGCAGCTTGTATTCCATATCGCTGACTGCACCCTCAAGCAGCGCCGCAAAGCGCTCCTTGCCGTTTTTCTTTATATATTCGTCCGGGTCTTTTCCGTCGGGAATTACCACAACCCTGACCGAAAGCCCCGTGTTTTCAAGCAGCCCCGACGCCCTGCGCACCGCCTTTTGTCCGGCCGCGTCGGCGTCGAGCATAAGCACAATCTCCTTCGTGTAGCGCGAAAGCAGATTCGCCTGTTCTGTTGTGAACGCCGTACCTAACGGCGCCACGGTATTTTCAAAACCCGCCTGGTGCAGGGAGATTACATCCATATTGCCCTCAACCAATATCACGCGTTCCGAGCAAACGCTTTTCGCAAAATTTATTCCGAAAAGGTTTTCGCTCTTTTTATAAACAGGCGTATCCGACGTGTTCACATATTTTCCGCCCTGTTTATCATCCCCCGGCATTGCCCTGCCGCTGAAGGCGACAATGTTGCCGCGTATGTTTATTATGGGGAACATTACGCGCTTTCTGAAACGGTCGTAAAAACTGCCGCGATTGCTTTTGCCTATAACGTTTGCGGCGAGCATATCGCTCTCTGTATAACCCTTTTCCTTTAGGTGGTGTATAAGCGCGTCCCAGCTATCAGGCGCGGCGCCCAGCCCGAAATGCTTTATGGTTTTTACGGTCAGCCCTCTGCCGGTCAAATAATCAAGCGCCCATTTGCCGCCCGGCGACATTAAAAAGCTGTGGAAAAATCTTGCTGTATCGCGGTTGATATCGTATATCTTCTTTTTAAGGCGCTGCATGGAATCGTCATAGCCGTCCTGCGGCAGGGATATTCCCGAGCGCTCTGCCAAGAGCTTTATCGACTCCATATAATCAAGATTTTCAATAAGGCCCGTAAAGGTGAAGACATCCCCGCCCACTCCGCAGCCGAAGCAGTAAAACGAGCCGTTTTCGGGGTAAACGGTAAAGGAAGGCGTTTTTTCACTGTGAAACGGGCAAAGCCCCACAAGATTTTTTCCCCGCCGCTTTAAATTGACATACTGCGATACGGCGGTTTCAATGTCGTTACGGTATTTAATTTCGTTTATAATGTCCTCAGGTATCATAAAACCGCCTCCTCGCATTTATTTTTTAAATCGACCACGCCTTCGGAATATAAATATTTGAAAACACCGTCACGGCGTAGTGATCGGTCATTCCTGCAATATAATCGGTAACGGCGCGCTCCGCACCCTCCTCGGCTGCTATTTTTAAATATTCCTCGGGCATTTTTTCGGGATTTTTAAGGAAGTATTTTATAAGCCCTTCCACTATGCCCGAAACCTTTGTTTCCTCGGATTTTGCAATCGGGTTCTTATAAACGCTTTCAAACAGAAATTCGTGCAGCTTGTCGTAATATTTTTCGGTTTCGGAATCCATTTTAATTGTGTCGCCGCTGTTTTTGACAATCGATTCCACAAGGGTGTTTATTCTGCGGCTTTTGGTATCTCCGAGTGTCCTTACGATATCGCGCGGTATATCGCTTTCGGCTATTACCCCCGCGCGCACCGCGTCGTCAATATCGTGATTTATGTAGGCTACCCTGTCCGCCGTGCGGACAATCCTGCCCTCAAGCGTGTGTGCCTCCTCGCCGTGCGTGTGGTGAAGTATTCCGTCAAGCACCTCGGCGGTGAGGTTAAGCCCCCTGCCGTTCTTTTCCAGTCTCTCGCATACCCTTACGCTCTGCTCATAATGGGTAAAGCCCGTGTTTGTAAGCTCCTGCAGCGCCCGCTCACCTGCGTGACCGAACGGAGTATGCCCCAGATCGTGACCTAACGCTATTGCCTCGGTCAGATCCTCGTTCAGTCTCAAAGCCCGCGCTATCGTCCGCGCAATCTGCGCAACCTCAAGCGTGTGGGTAAGGCGGGTTCTGTAATGATCCGATTCGGGGGATAAAAACACCTGCGTTTTGTGTTTAAGTCTTCTGAACGCCTTGCAGTGGATAATTCTGTCGCGGTCGCGCTGATAGCAGGTGCGCAGGTCGCTTTCCGCTTCGGGAAATCTTCTGCCGGCGGTTTCACTGCTGAGCATAGCTTTATCGCATAATATAAGCCGTTCGTTTTGTTCGCTTATTTCTCTTGCGTTCATATTACATTTTCCCCCTTTATTTATTATATTAGACGAAAATGTTTAAAAACCTCTATTTTTTTGAATTTTTCTTAAATTTTAACCGAGCGTAATGCTTCCGTCGCCGTCAAGCGGTATTTTATCGCCCATAATTTCAGCCTCGGGTTTTATAATGCACTTAAAAAAGTCCTTGTCCCTTGCTATTATTTCGCGTATATCCCTTTTAAGCTGCCCGCCGTACGGGTTAAGATCGGCAGCTACGCCCAAAGATTCCGCGCCGAGCTTTTTTGCAATGTAAAGCGCACGGTATAAATGATATTTTTGGCTTACCGTTATAATGCTTTCCGCGCCGAAAATATTTTTTGCGCGGTAAACGCTGTCATAGGTGGAAAAGCCCGCGTGGTCAAGAAAAATATCCTCCGCCCTTACGCCCTGCTCTATAGCAAAGGAGCGCATAACATTCACCTCGTCATAATCCGCTCTGCCGTGGTCGCCGCTCATAATTATTTTATCTGCCGCACCGCTTTTATAAAGCTCTATGCCCGTAAGCAGCCTGTCGCGAAGCATAGGCTTCGGCTTGCCGTCCTTAACGCCCGCGCCTAAAATCAAAATGCAGTCCGCCTTTTTTTCGCTTTTAAATGTTTCGACAGTAAAAATGCTTTTTTCGGTTGCCTTAACCATATATACACTTAAGGAAATCGCCGTAATGCCGATTAAAAGAGCTATTCCCGCAATCACAAAAATCAATACTTTATATTTCCTTTTCATTTTAATTTAATCTCCACCGGTCTTGCCTCATTTTTTATCTCTTCTGCCGCAATGCGCGCGCAAAATGTCTCTTTAAGTTTGTCGGTAAATTTTTGCTTTTCGGTATCGCTTATAAAAAACTCATACCTCACATTTTCGGTGTAAACCGTGTTTTCCACACTGCCGCCTGCGTCGGCAATAAGCTTTGCAAGCCTTTCGGCTGATGAATAATCGCACTCGGCAGAGAAAACCGTGCCGGGCGTCATAACCGCTTTTGTTATTTTCGCCGCCGCGTCTGCCGCAGCCTTTGTGTAGGCGCGCACAAGTCCGCCGGTACCGAGTAACACCCCGCCGAAATATCTTGTAACCACAATACATACATTTGTAATTCCCGCGCCATCTATTACCGAAAGTATGGGCTTTCCGGCAGTTCCGTGCGGCTCGCCGTCGTCCGAAAAGCGCTTTAATGCGCCGTTTTCCACCGAATACGCGTAGCAGTTGTGGCGCGCGTCCCAATATTTTGATTTAAGCGCGTTTATAAATTCCGCCGCTTCTTCTTCGGTCTCGCAGTGCTTCAGTGTCGCAATGAACCGCGAGCGCTTTTGGGTGTACTCGGCTTCCGTTTCGCCTATTACAGTAATATAGCCTTCCGTTTTCACCACCCCGATTTAGTGTGACAGGACTCGAACCTGCCGCGGTTTCGCTCGCCGCCTTTTAGATTGCGGCTTTGCGTTCATTTTTGCAAGGCGTTAGCCTTGAAAAAAATTTCTCGCTTCGCCGAATAAAAAATTCGGCGGCAGAAACTTTTAACCTACCGAAACAAAAAATTTTGTTATAAGACGAAGCCGACTAAACGCAGGAATACTGCCGTATTTCAAGTTTTGAGGCAATGTATTATGCAAAATTTTGTTTCGTAGGCGCGACAGGTTCGAGTCCTATCACACTAAGCTTTAGATTTTAGATATACAAAGCCTTAACTTCTGCATAGATTCTTGACTCCCTTCTTTTTAACGAAAGTCAAAATAGATGGGAGCCGGCGCCGATAGGCGACTGAGGGGTTGTTACGGAGTAAAGTTAATCTTATAATTTTCTCTCCCTCAGTCAGCCATTCGACTGACACCGTCTCGGCTGCCGCCTCGGTCGGTGCTTCTGCTTCGCAGAGGTGTCCGCAGGACACCCGCACCCTCTCCCGAATCAAAAAAATCCGCAGTCGCTTAAAGTGACTGCGGAGTAAAAGGTTAATATTATTCCATATTGAAACGCTTTTTAAATCTGTCAACACGACCGCCGGTGTCTACCAGCTTCTGCTTACCGGTGAAAAACGGATGACATTTTGAACAGATATCCAAACGGATATCCTTCTTCGTTGAGCGTGTCTCGAACTCCGCGCCGCAAGCGCACTTTATAGTAACCTTTTCATACTGCGGATGAATACCTTCCTTCATCTTTGTCACCCCTTTCAAACTCGATAACATATAGATGATATCACATTTCAAAATAAAATGCAAGCATTAATTTTCAAATTTCGATATTTTTTTAAAGATCGAGGAAATCCGTTCTGTATTTAAGCCCGAAAGCGTCAGCAACCGCCTTTAATTCATCGTCATGGATGGTGTTGATATGCGGCAGATGCGCGGTCAGCATATAAAGCTGCGCTGCCTTTTCCACGGTTTCAATAAGCCCGAAGGTCTCGTCCATATCCTTGCCCGCGCCGTAAATTCCGTGAAGTCCCCATACCACAAGGCGGTAATCCTTCATCTTTTCGGCTGTGGCAATACCTATTTCGTTGTTGCCGCAAACCATCCACGGCAGAACGCCTATGCCGTCGGGGAACACAACTATGCACTCGGTGCACATCTCCCAAATCGTGTGGGTGAACTTTTTATCGTCAAGCTCGTGCACATGGGTCATGGCAAGCGTATAGGTCGGGTGCGTGTGCATAATAATCCTGTTTTCGGGGTTCTGTTTAAGCCTTGCAATGTGGCTCATAAGGTGCGCTGGCAGCTCGCTTGTAAATCTGCCGCCGTCCTTATAGCCCCAAAGCAGCTCGGCGGTGGTGCCGTCTTCCGCTATGCGTATGATTCCGAGGTTTGTTTCGGGGTCGTCCGCAACATTCTTAAAGTATTTGCCGGTACCGGTCACTATAAATATCTTGCCCTTAAGCTCTGCCGCGTCAAAGCCGGTGGGAATTGTGCGGATGACCTTATTCAGGTCAAGATACTGCCCTACCGTTTCCGCGTCCAGCATATAGCTTATGTTGCCGCCGTTTCTTTCGTCCCAGCCCAAGCGGTACATATTGGCGGTCACCTTTTTCATTTCTTCAACAAACGGTGCGGTTAAAATATCCTTCATTTTTCAGTTACCTCTCTTTGATAAAACATCTTTTTCATATTTTTCAACGGTTTCAAACCACTCGCCGTCGGCAGGTGCGCCGCATTCCTTGCAGTATTCGTTCCAAACATCGCCGAACGGCATTGTCTTAAGCTCTTCTGCGCGTACCATAAGCTCGGTCCAGCGGTTCTCGTTCTGCATTTCGGTCATATTCGGAGTAAGCAGCGCCGAAAGCAGCGCCTTCTGAACATTTCTGAAGCCGACAGTCCAAGCGGAAATTCTGTTAATTGACGCGTCAAAATAATCAAGCGCTATTTTAACTCTGCCGTCAAGCCCGCCGCAGCGAACGATTTCCTTGCATATTTCCTTTGTCTCATCGTCAAGCAGCACCACATGGTCGCTGTCCCAGCGTATAGGTCTTGTAATGTGCAGCGCGATTTCCGGGAAGAAAGCGAGCAGCGCGGGAATTTTGTCCGATACCACCTCTGTCGGGTGATAGTGACCGTTATCCATCAGCGGTATGCACTTATCCATATTTGCGGCAGCGTAAGAGAGCGAGAACTCCGCGCTGCCTACGGTATAAGCTTCAACCCCTATGCCGAATACCTTTGACTCAACGCAGGGCTTTACCTTGTTGAAATCGTAAGGCTCCGAGAGTATCTCGTCAATAGACTTTCTGTAGCGCACACGCGGGCCCATTCTGTCGGCGGGAATATCCTTAAAGCCGTCGCCCGTCCATATGTTCATAACACAGGGCTGACCCAATTCCTCGGCTAAATACTGCGAAATTCTAATGCACGCCTTGCCGTGGTCTATCCAAAATTTGCGGGTCTTTTCATTCGGGCTTGCAAGAGTGAGCGGGTCGCACATTGGGTGCGAGAAGAAGGTGGGGTTAAAGTCGCAGCCGAGACCGCGCTCCTTGCAGAAATCCACCCACTTTTTAAAGTGCTTGGGCTCAATTTTATCCCTGTCTACCCAGCCGCCGTTTTCATCGTCAAAAATAGCGTAGCAGGCGTGTAAATTAAGCTTTTTAGTGCCGGGACAAAGCTTTAAAACGGTATCGATGTCCGCCATAAGCTCCTCGGGTGTGGTGGCTCTGCCGGGGTAGTTGCCGGTGGTCTGAATTCCGCCCGAGAGCGAATCCACCTTTTGGTCAAAGCCTCTTACATCATCACCCTGCCAGCAGTGAAGCGACACAGGCACCGATTTAAGGGTATTGATAGCCTTATCGGTATCAATACCGATCTTTGCATACATTTCTTTTGCTTCAAGATATCTGCTCATTTTTTAAACCTCCGTTATACTGAATGATTTTTTAACAATTTCCCGCGCCGTTTCAAGCGTGAGAGATTTATCCGAATACATCATCTGCGCTATAAGGTTGCCTATAGCCGTAGCCTCGGTGGGACCCGCGAGCACCCTTTTGCCCGTGTACTCCTTTGTGAGCCTGTTCAAATATGCGTCCTTACTGCCGCCGCCTATTATGTTTATAAGCTCAATTTTTTTACCGCATACGTTTTCTACCGTTTCAACCGCCGCTTTGTAGGAAGCGGCAAGCGAGTGGTAAACAGAGCTTAAAACATCACCTATCGGCAAATCGGGTATGCCCAGATATTTCCTTATAGCCTCAACCATATTTTCAGGGGCGGTAAATTCCGCGGCGTTGGGGTCTATAAGCTCGCGAAAATCGCTTTCTTCCGCCATATGCATCATTTCATCGTATGTATATTTCTTATCGAGATTTTTCCTTATATTCTGGAAAAGCCACATTCCCATAAAGTTTTTAAGGAAACGGTAGCGGTAGTTAATACCGCCCTCGTTGGTAAAACCTCCGTTTAATGCGTCATCACTTAAAATAGGCTTTAGGTTTTCCGTTCCTATAAGACTCCAAGTGCCTGAGGAGATGTACACGCCGTTATCCCCTACGGGGCATGCGGCAACCGCCGAAGCCGTATCGTGTGAGGGGCAGAAAATAACCGTGGAATCAAAGCCCAACTCCGACTTTACCTCATCGCTGAAATTGCCCACAACATCGCCCGGCACGGAAAGCTCCTCAAAAATATCGGTCTTAATACCCAAAAGCTCCAAAAGCTCTGTATCGCGCTTTTTGCTTTCTGCGCCCACTATCGCCCCTGTCGTAGCGTTGGTGTACTCATTTTTCATAACGCCCGTAAGCCTGTAGGATATGTACTCGGGAATCATTAAGAAATGCTCGGCGTTTTCAAGCCTTCCCGACTTCTTATCACAGTAAAGCTGATAGATTGTATTGAAATTTATCGGCTGTATTCCGGTGCGGCGGTATAATTCCGCACGCGGAATAATTTTATCAATTTCTTCCTTTATTCCGTCGGTGCGGCTGTCTCTGTAAGCGTAATTCGGCGTAATCTCCTTTTTGTCCTTATCAAGCAAAACATAATCCACGCCCCAGGTGTCGATTGCCACCGTTTCGGGTATTTTACCCGCTGCCTTACATGCCTTAAGACCTGCCTTAACCTCGCTTACCAGGTGCTCTGTGTCCCACACAAGCGAGCCGTTCTCGTTTTTCATACCGTTTTCAAAGCGGTACATTTCAAGCTGCTTTAACATTCCGTCTTCAAGCCAGCCCAAAATGTGCCTTCCGCTTGAAGCGCCTATATCAACTGCCAAAAAATAATGCATAGCACACGCCCTCCTACTTATATTTTATCACAAATACTTTAAAATTCAAATGTCCTGTTTTGCCGAAAAAGTGTCTTTTCTTGCAGCTTGGCGCTGTCACGGTATTTCTTTGGGGACATTCCGTAGCGCTTTTCAAATATCCTATGAAAATAGCTTACGTTCTCATACCCCACCGCGACCGATATGTCAGAAACCCGCCTGCCCGTGTTTTTAAGCAGAAAAGCCGCCTGCGAAAGCCTTTTTTCCTGCACAAGGCTTGTGTAGGTCTTGCCCGTTTTTCTTTGAATCTCGCGGGATACTCGGCTTATATCGTAATGCAGCCCCTCCGCCGCCTCGGCAAGAGTTCCTGTTGCGTAATTCGTTTCTATGTAATTTAAAATTTTCAAAAAGTCGGTGTCTTCTCTTGACTTCACCTCAAGATTTTCGGTTCTGCCCATGAGCTGCATAAAAAGCAGCGCCATTGTCATTTGACCCAGCTTGCGCTTGTTAGGCGCGCTGCCCGTAACAGTGAGCAGCAGGTTTTCAACCGAATTTTGTATTTCGGTAATATCCGAGACCCTGTAATGCAGATAGTAGTTGTTATCCCCATCTCCGCACAGACAGTCTATCAAAAACCGTTTAAGCGGTGTGTCCTCATCCCCGATAACCGAAAGCGTGCTGCCGAAAAACTGCGGCAGAATAATAAAATTCAGCGCGATGTCGTTTTCCTCGGCTTTTTCTATCGCATGCCTTGAATTTTGCCCCAAAAAGAGCAGCTCGCCCTGCTTTAACGTTATTTTTTTACCGTCCACGATATGCACGGTCTGACCCGACAGCATATAAACAAGCTCCACATAATCGTGCGTATGCTCGGGAAAATCTATAAACCGCGTGTGCTTTCTCACGGTTATAAGCTTACCGAGCTCAAGCAGCTTTTGACTGTTGACCGTGTTCCCGCTGCCCTGCATATAAATATTGCGGTCAATTTCCGACTGACCGTCAAGAATTTCCCGCTCCTCGGGCGTTATTTCCTTAAGCTTTTCAATAATTTTCGCCTTCAGCATACAATCACCGACTTCATTTTAACAAAGAATTTTTAAATTATCAAGAAATTTGAGAAAAAACTCTTGATTTTTTCCCGCATTACGATTATAATATGTTTTGTCGCCGCCGAGACGGCATAAATAATCGCACGGAGATGTCGCCTAGTCCGGTCGAGGGCGCACGATTGGAAATCGTGTAACTCGGAAACGAGTTCGAGAGTTCGAATCTCTCCATCTCCGCCATCTTTGTTTCACAATATGGAACACATAGAAAAACCCTTGATTATTCAAGGGTTTTTCGTGTTTTTGAGTTTCTTTAATGTTTATTATCCTACGGCAAACATTTGCCCGTTTACGTACCCGCGGCAGACTCGAACTCACAGACGCATAAAAAATTCCTGCTTATACAGAAAAACCGTTTCCTTATCACTTAAAACGCAAAAGTGATCGGAAACGGTTATTTTTTGCATATTCGAAAGGTGATTTTATGAGCAAAAATGAACAGACTAACCCCTTGGTGCAAAGCATTAAAAAAAGGCTTTATAATAAATGTTGGGGGTAAGCAAGTATAGCCTACGAAGAAAAAATAAGATAAAATAAAAAAGTAGCGAAGGCTGTAATAATAAAATTAAAGTTCTTAAAAGAAACGCATACGGTTATAAAAATTTCAGGAGATTCAGAAACCGTATTTTACATATATTTTCTCATATGCAACAAAACAAAGAACAAGCAGCTGCCTATTAGCAAACTGCTTGCACTCTATTTCTCATTTCAACTCTTTGCCCCAACTATTGACAAAGAGCCCAAAGATAGTTCAGATTCCAATAGGTGTTTCAATCAGTCGATCATATACCGATAAACGCCTGATTTTTCTTTAAGCTTTGCTGAAGCTTTTGGATATCTACTTCACGCACACTCTTGCCTTCTTTTGATGCTAAACCAACCGCTGTTCCTGCTGCCTCTCCGATGCAGCAAACCGTCGGCATAATTCTATAAGAAGCCTGAGCTCCGTGATCCGAAGAAATGCATCTTCCCGCAACGAGTATATTATCGGCATTTTTCGGTATCAGGCTACGGTAGGGTATTGTGTAATATTCTCCCTGGGCAAAAAAGTAATGACTGGTTCCGCTTCCTTCAGGATTATGAATATCAATATCATAATTACAAGCGGCAATGGCGTCTTCAAACTTAGTGCACCCTTTGCAATCCTTTTCAGTTAAAACATAGTCGCCCACGATCATGCGACTTTCACGGACACCGATTTCCGCTGCAGTCATCATCAAAAAGCTGTTTTCAAGACCGTCTGCGTGCTTTTTCATAAAATCGTAAACTTCATATACCTGCCGACGCGCAATCACTTCTGCCTCTGTAACCTCTTCCGGTACAGTAGGATTCTTTTTTACAACTCTTGTAGTATTGAAATGGAGCACATTGGGAACAAGCGTCTTAAACACGAGAATATTTTCTCTCGGGTTAATAAATTCCCCGGCTACCCGCGCTTTTTCATACTCAAGCTTAAGTTTGTCAAAACTTGCCAGAAATTTTTCGACATCGACATTCCCAAGACGGAAACAAAGGGTCATCGGTTGACATAAATGATCCTGCTCTCGTCCGAGTACGGTAGGACAATCGGCAAGATAAGCAAGCTGAGCATCTCCCGTAGCATCAATGAAGTAATCCGCATTTACCGTCATTTCACCGCTTCTCGTCGCTACCGTCACAGATTGTGCCCGTAAATTATCTTTTTGTGCTCTGCAAAGATACGCATGAAACAGCAAATCTATATTTGCTTCAGCAACCATTTCATTCAAGATGTATTTCAATTCCTCTTCCAGAAAAGAATCACCGCATAAAGCGTGACGTTCCTTCAGTCGCTCATTTATTGTTTTAAAAATACCGGCCGAAAGAGCTACAGTGTTGTTATTGATTCTAGTAGAATAGGGCATGAAGGGATTGACCAGACAATTAACAGCCGCGCCGCCAAGGCAATTTGATTTTTCAATGATAATAACGCGGGCTCCTTCTCTGGCTGCCGCCAACGCAGCGGCTACCCCTGCAAACCCGCCTCCGATCACAGCAATATCATATTTTTTCATTGTATCACTCTTTTCTTTTTTTATCATTATAACATTAAAATGAAAACTAATCTAATACTATCCGCTTAAAAACTTGCACAAAAGAAACTTTTATGCTACAATAATTAAAAAATATTTAATCAGGTGAAGAAATGCAAAATCTTCAGGTCATGATTGATCAGCTTACCAAGGGGCGTCATTTACATATCAGCATCTTGGATCTTACCGGCATATTAAATAATACGATGACAGAAATTTCGTTTAAGAATGTGATTCATTCAAAGCGCTTTTGTGATATTGCAAAATCAACAGACAAAGGTTACCGTACCTGCTTGCGTTGTAAAATGCTTGCCAATACAAAAGCGATTCATGAAAAAATGCCGTTTTACGGGCACTGCATCTATGGATTGTGCGAGGCTGTTTTTCCCGTTGTAATGAACGAGACGGTCTTTGCAGTCGTATATATCGGAAATGCCGTGATTGATAAAAAGCAAACAACGGAGCGAATAAAAAAGGTATGCAGCTATACGGGTGTGAATTTCTATAAACTTAAAAAAGAAATCAATCAATGCGAATATACAAAGAATGCCGCCGAACTTTTGCAAATTGCGGAACTGGTCTCTGACTATTTGAAATTGCTTTATGAGCATGCGCCCCCTACGACAAAAAAACTCCATTGGCTGGTTTCCGTCATGAAATGTTTTGCAGATGAAATGTATTGTTCAAACATTTCATTAAAAGAGCTGGCGACCACTTATCAGAAAAACGAAAAATACCTCGGCAGGCTCTTTCAAAAAGAGCTTGGAACCAGCTTTCATGAATATTTAATGCAGCTCCGTCTTCATAAAGCAGAATCTTTACTTCTTCAGGGCAGGGATAATATAATTGATATTGCATTTGATTGCGGCTTTAATAATATCTCATATTTCAACAGATCCTTTAAGAAGAAGCACGGTATGACGCCAAAGGAATACCGTATGAAAAATGGGAAAATTTGAATGTGACATAATTTTGCTCTGTTTTCCTCAAAGAGGGACAGAGCTTTCATTTTTTCAAAATCCTTCATATATGTATACGCGCTTTGTATAGGCAAGGCGATTACGGCAAATCAATAATTAGACTGCGCTCTAACCTCAAAAGCATAAGAAAAGCGGCTCAAACAGACAAGGTTGAGTCGCTTTTAGTGTAATTTGGCAGAATACGGAGCCAAACAAAGATGAATATGCTTTATAATCTAAAAAATAACCGAGGTTTTAAGAAATGTTTCAAGCTTATCATTAGAAATATATTTTGATATAAGCTTTATAAACCCTTTCATGTTTTCCGTGCCTGTAAGCTCAAACATCTGATGGTAATGATATTGCATAGCTTGAGGAGTAATAAAAAGCTTTTTCGAAATTTCGGCGTTGGTCCAGCATTTTAAAGGTTTCTTCCAAATAGTGCTGTAATATCTTATTTTTCCTCACGGCATTTACCTCTTTATCAATATAAAGATTCCGTGCATTTTGTCCCGTTACGCCTATCACGTCTATTAGGGCAAATTCTTTTGCAAGCCTTTCCTTAGCGGTTTTCCGCAAATTCGGATTTTATTACGGCGCAGCTTTGCTCGGTTACGGAGCGGATGACTCGTCTTTTCCGCTCTGTGTTTAATTCAAACACAAAGGGCTTTCCGCTGTCCTAAACCGCCAAGCCTACTCTGCCGTTTTTCTGCGGTCTTACCCTGCACAAAATGAATGCTGTTGTGCACTCTATAATCTGTTTATGCTGCCCGACAGAACGAAAATAGGGCGGATAAACAGCCGATATTTCATTCTGCTCCGGTAACCCTTACGGTATCAAAGCCGTAAAAGCCGTCCGGTTCGGCGCACGCTTTTTTAAAGCCTAACCTTATGGGCTTTTCCTTTTCAAACATTCCTATACAAAGCGTGTATTCACCCGCGGGTACGTTTTTAAGGTTCAGCTTAAAGCTTTCCTCGGTAACCGTTTCCGCCTGCCAGCGAAGATTGGCGCCCGTTTCCTCAAACACGGTGTACTCCGCGCCGCCCGTGCCTACAAGCTTAAGCTTTACGGTATACGGGTAATACGCCCTGCAAAAGCCCTTGTTTTCTATCCATACACGCATTACGGTCGGCAGCCCCGATACACACTCGGGTATTACCGCGCCGTTAATAAAATACCAGTACCCTAACTTATTTGCAATGCGGTCGGCAAAATAGGGGTATTTTTCAAGAAACTGCCGCGGATAGCCGTGAAAACCGCAAAACGTTGCGTGTGAAAGCCGCAGCGCCTCATAAACCGGATAGCCGTCCTTAAAGCGCGCGGGGGTGGCGGAATAATGCCTGAAATGCTCAAGCTCCAAATCAATAGGAGCGTTCTTATAAAACGCGTCATACATAAACGGCGTGCGCATAGTATCATAGCCGTACAGCCCGCAATCGGCATAGCCTGAGTACAAAACCGAATCGTCCCTAAGACCTAACCCTTTTCCGGCGCAGTAATCCATAAGATATTTCCGTTCGCTGCCGTCGGTAGTATCAAGCGCGTTTATCATATCGTCGTTTACAAGTATATATGTATCGGGAAAATACTTTAAGTGCAGGTCAATATGGTGTCTTACCGTTTCAAGCGAAAAATGGTTATCGGTGCACCACTCGGTATGCCCCTCGCCCCAGGTGCCGTAAGTGCCCACATCTATAAATTCCACACGGCTGTCGCCGTTGAATTTTCTGCCGTATTCCGCCATAAAGCGTTCCAGCTTTTCAAGAAAAACGGGGTCGCCGTAATCAGGCTGCCAGCTGCCGTTGCTGCAAAACCACCCGTCAGCGCCGCTTTCCTTTACCCACTCGGGCGTTGCGAATTTTATTACCTCAGAGCACTCAAAGGTGCAAAGCCTGAAGGAAAAGGTGTAGCCTATATTGCCGTATTCCTCCACAATTCGGTCAATATATGCCCAGTCATAAACACCCTCGGTTTTTTCTATATCAGACCAATCTATACGCAGGTAAAGGTGGTTAAGCCCGGGGAAATCGGTCATAGTATCACCCTCGGTGCCGTCGCGGTATTCCGCGCGGCGGCAGCCGTTATCTATATAGTGCCAATACCAGCCCTTATGCGGGTTTTTTAGCACCGTAACATCATCAGATAAATAGCGGTAATCGCGGTATCGGCTGTCGGCAGAGTAATTCCCCGCAATAAACGGCTTTTTTATATCCTTATACATCATTAACACCCCGTTTTTAAATTCACTTATCGGACATATTAAAATACATCCATGCCGGCGCAATGTAATTTTTCTTTATATATTCCTCGGCGCTTTCCCCCTCGGGAACCTCGCCCGGCTTTAAGCGTTTTATGCAATAGCTGTTCCACAGCTTGTAAAGCGATACCTCGCCCTCGCGCAAATCGGCAATTTCAAACGGGCGGGCTATAAGCTCCCCTGCCTCGTCAATTCTGCCAAGCCCTACCAAGGCGGAAATGCGGTAATATTTTATTCTCCCGTTTTCCCGCAGCTCCTCAGAAAGCGCGGCGTATACCTTAAGTATTTCTTCAAAACGCTCGTTTGCGTTAAGCAGCGCCATATAGTGCTTTAAAAGCCCGTATGAGCCGCTGTCAAGCGCAAAAGCCTCGCCCGCATATTTTATTGCGGAGTCAACAGACCCGTCAGCCTCGTCAATATAAGAAACCGCACTGAGCGCAAACGCGTTCTTCTTCAAATCAATTGATTTTATAAGCTGCTCACGCGCTTTTTCCCTCTCGCCGTTTCCGAAAAGGCACAGCCCTAAATGCATACGCGCAAACCAGCTGTCATTTTGCGCAATTGCTTTTTCAAGCAGCGGTATATAATCCTTTTGTATCATAAATCCGCTTTTCTTCGGGTCCTGCGGCTCGCAGAAGGCGCCGTTTTCAACAAGCTCCAGCCACGGCTTTTCTTCCTCGGTAATGCTTTCTCTGCCAAACGTTATCTTACTGCAAAGCGGCGATTTTCCACATTCGGCACGCCTTACCGCCTCAACATACCCCCAGCCGCTGCCGTTTTGCAGCCGCTCGCCGGGTACGCCCACAATGCTTGCGGCAGTTCTTTTAAGCTCTGCATCTAAATACTCCTGCGGTATAAGCCGCTCCCTGACATCATTTACGGCAGTCGCCCAATCATCCCCGTGCACTGCCTGCGGGTCGGCTTTCATAATTCCGTATGCCTCTATCCATTCCCACACGGTGTTTGCGGGCATAGGTATGCACTCGCACTGGGTTCTTGCAAGCCCCGCCTGAATTTCAAGGTAGGGCAGCGCCGGCTTTGAAAGAAAGCTCTGCCATTTTCTGCCGCCTCTACCCATTCCCCAGCGGAAAAGCTTTCTGCCGCGGAGCCGTGCGGTAGAGGTCTGGGCAAGTCCCACGCCCTCGCCGTTAAGCGCAGCAATAAATTTACGGCGGTCATCAGGCACCCTGAAAAAGAAATCCGCGGCGTTTTGCTGCATACAGGTATAGCTTATATCGGTATTTTCGTAATAGGGCATACCCACCACCTTAAGCCCGTTTACATAATCGTGCGTATAGGCTGAGTCGGCGTCTACTATTATTCTTGTATCCACCGTTTCGGGCACCGCTATGTTCGACCACCAGTACATAGGTATTTCCCTGTCGTGGCAGTTATTTATTCTTACGCGTATCATAAGCTGACCGTATTCATCGGATAAATAGGCGTCAACCTCATACACCACGCCCCTTATGCGCTCAAATTCATAAAAACGCAAAACGGGGTTTCCGGTATCGCGGTCGGTCACCCTTTCGCAGAACATTTTTTCGGTTGTAAAGGGCGTGTGGCCTATAAAGCCTATATTCCACTCAACGCCGCCCGAAAACCACGCGTCGCGCACCGCCAGATTTCCAAACTGCAATACCGGGTTATGGTAGAGCAGCTCCTTTTTTTCGACCTTATCATAAAGCGACCATAGGCGGCAGCCGTATTCGGTTAAAAACACTGCCTTTAATCTGTCGTTTTCAAGAATTGCCGCTTTTACCCTGCGCGGCTTTTTATCTCGGTCATATGATTCCCTCAGCTTATACGGCAGTATATTATTTACCGCCCCATACCCGAAATATATTTTTTCGGGCAGGCTTTCACCCTTTAAGCCGGAGTGAACGTCCTTTTTAAGCGATAAATCGGGGTAATCGGTTTCCTCCCCCAGCGCCGCCGCGTTAAGCTCTATATCGGTAAATTTAAGCTCATTCATTATTCCCGCATGCCTCCAGTAATTCTATATGCACCTTTTCAAATCCCGCCGTGTCGGTTTTTGCGCACCAGTCGGCGTTTATAAGCTTATCGGTAAGCGCGGCAGCGGCAGCCTTATCAAGCCCGCAAAGCAGCTCGTAATCCTCAGCGCCCGCGCGCATCATTTCAAGCCTTGCGCTGCCGAGCGGTTCGTTTTGCGTGGGGTAAACTATATTTGTATCCCCCGCGGGAAGATACTCGCGGCTTTCGGGAACGCCCATTATTTTAAACGGAACAGAAGGCTCCTTATAAACATCCTGATTTTTCGCCTGCGAGCAGAAGCCCCAGTGCAGATAGCCGTTCATACCGAGCTTATAATTAAGCCAGTGTATCAGTCTTGCCGAAATAAGCGGCATATCCAAAAATCGGTTAAGATACGGCGCCGTAGGCCAGCAGCAGGTGTAAAACCATACCTCCTTGCCCGATATTTCCCTGTCGTATTCCTTTTTGTGCAGCTGGTAATGCCTTGTTAAAAGCACCGGAATATCAACATATTTGCAGGCGGCGGGGGTTAAAACCGCGTCCACCGTTGTAATATCCGGCATTATTTCCTTTACAGCGGCGGAAAGCCTTGCATAGCGCTCTGCTGTGGCGTCCTTCGGCTCATCGCCTATGTGCTGCAGCGTTATATTTTTCCAGCCGCGGCTGCTTAAAAATTCATACCACTGTGTAAGAAATTCCTTTATGCGGAAAATTCCCGTATCGGTTTCAGCCGACATTTGCTCTGTCGGCTCTGCTAAGCGGCGGTATATGCTGTCAACGTGCGCCGCCTCAATGCGGCTGTAACCCATTTCCAAAAGCCTTTCAACATAATTTTCCACCTCGGAAAAATCATAAATATACTCGTCGCCTGTCTTTTTACATTTGAAAAACGCGGTTGAAACAAAAATGCAGTTTTGCCCCGCGTGCCGTCCCAAAAGCGCAATTTTTTCCCTTGTTTCCCGCATTTTATCGGGGTTTTCCGCCGCACCGTATGCCGCGGGGGAGGGCTCTGTCCAGTTAGCCATATTAAGCCGCCGCTCAGTCGGCACGGCAGCGCCGTAAACCTTTATTTCAATGGGCAGCTCTGCCGTTTCGGCGCCGTCAAAAAGCCTGAAAACACCCTTATAGCAGCCGGGAGCGGTATCAGTAGGTATTTTAACGCTCAAATACAGCGCGTCCACCGGCAGCTCAACCGTTTTGCCCACAATCGGCTCTAATGGGTCGTAAACCTCAAACGGAGCTTTTTTGGTAAAATATTTCTCCAGCTCGGCGCGTGTTCTGCTTTTAGTATCAAGCGGCTCAAAAAAGTCGGAATTGCGGTTTACCGTAACCCTTAAAAGGCGGTAAAGCCTTATATCCGTAAAGGCGCTTCCCTCAAATTCGAGCGACCAGACAGCGCTTTTTTTTAAATTTTCAACCTTAAGCTGCACATTCGCATAAGAATTTCTTGCCGTGTGCAGCTCTGCTTTGTCAGCGCCGCCGCAGCTGTTCGGAAACAGCCAGCTTTCTGCCCCGTATGCCTTTATCTGCATTTTTTCTCTCCTTTATCAGCCGTTTTTCTGCGGTGTCAGGCTGAAAACAAAGTGTATATCCTTTTCGTTCAGCCTATAGCACTCCTTAAGCTCCGGGCCGCAGCCGTGCGAGCCTATACCCGACATTTTGTAATCTATATGCACATAGGTCTTTTCCGAGTGCTCAAGCTCGTTTATATGCGCGGCTTTTAACAGCGCCTCATCTGAATGGTGGCGCACGCTCATATCAAACCTTGTATCGCTCTCAAAAGTAACGCCGTTACTGAGGCTCAGCATACGCACATCGGTATGATTGCCGTAATCCTGCGGGTAAATATAAGGAACATACTCACGGTCCGCGTCGCTTGTGTGCAGGTCGGTCAGCGCGTGGTTTCTCATATCGCAATAGCTCTCCATTGGTCCCGCACCGAAATAGCTGAAGCTTTCGGCGTTTTTCGGCATAACGAAAAGCAGCCCCAGCCGCGGCAGCCACACCGCGCCCTCGCGCACATTTCCGTCAAGGCAGTATTCTATTGCACCCGTATTTGAAACCGAAATTTTTAGCGTAAACCTGAAAATCGGCACGCGCGATACACCCGCAAGGCTGCCCCTTACGGTAATGCACCCGCCCGATATATCGGTACTGTAAATGTGGGTAAACATTACGTCAAGGTTTTCGCCCTGCCACTCATTCTTTTTAAGCCATTTGGGTATCATAGGCAGGTCATGCCCCATAGGCGCGCGGTAAAGGCTGAAAGCAACCGGCTCACATATAAGCTCCCTGCCGCAAAACACAAGGCTTGTGAAATTTCCGGTTTGCTTATCCAGCGTGTAGTTGAAATTTTCTCCCGCCGCGTAAATGAAAAATTCATCCTCTGAAAGCCGCGCGCCGCCGTATTCCCTCTTTTCCGAAATTTGCAGGCAGGGTATTTCCGTTTCCAGCCGGGACATCACCCCGCCGTCGTTATCCAGCATATAAAGCACGGCAAAGCAGCCGTAGCGGCATTTATCGGGCAGGCGGTGCCGAAGTTTTATATCCGCCGTGCAGTGCGGCGCGGCAGATATATTTACGGTGTCCTCCTCAAGCGTTACACCGTCAAGCTTTATTACATACCTGAAATTATATTCCGATAAATCGGTAAAATCAAACCTGTTTGTAACGGTCAATTTATCCCCCGATACCTTAAAGCGGTACGGCGCATACGCCGCCCTCAGCTCATAGGTGCCCGCCTTGAAGGTGCGGTCGGGAAATACATATCCGTCGCAGCAGAAAAAGCCGTCGTCGGTAAGCTCGCCGGGAAAATCGCCGCCGTATTTCGGCACACCGTTTTCCATAACGCAGTGATCCGCCCACTCCCAAACACAGCCGCCCATAAGCTTAGGGTATTTGTAAAAAAGCTCGGCGTATTCAAAAACATCACCCGGACCGTTGCAAAAGCCCATTGAATATTCGCAAAGAAAAAGCGGCTTTTTTTCGCTTTCATCAAGCGCGTATTTTTCCACCCACGCGGGAGATGGATACATACTCGAATTTATATCAATATAATTCTTAAATTTAAGCCTTTCGGGGTTAGTAGAGACCTCCGGCAGCATAAGGCGCGTTGCGTCCTCGCTGTGAACCGGTCGCGAGGGGTCGCGCCGCTTTATCCACTCATACATAGCCATATGGTTGCGCCCGAAGCCCGATTCGTTACCCATTGACCAGATTATTACCGACGGGTGGTTTTTATCCCGTTCAACCGCTCTTTTCATTCGGTCGATAAACGCGTTTTCCCACTCCGGCTTTGTCGTAAGCCAATCGGGGTTTTCTATATCGTAATCCGGCTTTGACGCAATGCGGCGTATCATTCCGTGCTCCTCAATATCGGTTTCCAGAATAACGTAAAAGCCCATTTCATCGCAAAAATCAAGGAATTTCGGCGTTGGCGGGTAGTGCGAGGTGCGTATAGCGTTTATATGCAGCTTTTTCATAAGGCACAGGTCTTCAAGTATTTCCGCCTCTGTCATACACCAGCCGCCGTTAGGGGTGGTATCATGGTGATTAACCCCCTTAAGCTTTACGGGCGCGCCGTTTATAAGCAGCTCGCCGAGCTTTGAAAACGAAATATCGCGCAGCCCCGAGCGGCAGGTTATTTTCTCGCCGTGCGCCGTAAATATAATGGTATAAAGGTAGGGCTTTTCCGCGTTCCAGTATATCGGGTTTTCAACCGTAAATTCCGCGCTTTCGCACGCTCTGTGCTCCGCTAAAAGCTTATCCCCGTCATAAAGCGCTATATCGGCAGGGCTGTCGGTTTTAACGGATATTACGTTTTTCTCCGTTTTAATTTCAATATCCCTTATATGCCCCTCAGGGCGAGAAAGAATATAAACATCACGGAAAATACCGTTCATTCTGAACTGGTCCTGGTCCTCAAGGTAACTGCCCGAGCACCATTTTCTCACCTTTATTCTTACGGTGTTTTTTCCAAAATGAACAAAATCGGATATATCAAACTCCGCCTGCAGGTGGCTGCCCTGGGTATAGCCTACATAACCGCCGTTTATAAATACCTCCGCGCAGGAGGATACCCCCTCAAGCACAATATAGTGCCGTTTATTCCTACTATTAAGCGTGAAATCCCTTTCGTAAATTCCTAAGGGGTTTACCATAGGAACATACGGCGGGTCGCACGGGTAGGGGTAATTTATGTTTGTATAATTCGGGTAACCGTAGCCTTGCAATTGCCAGCAGGAGGGCACAGGTATTTCGCCCCACTCGCAGGGCTCCGCCGCACGGTCGCCGTTTTCAAAATAGGCAAATTTCCATTTCCCGTTAAGCGGCAAATATTCCGTCGCCCCTTCGGGAATATAATAACTCCTTTGCGGCAAGCGGTTTTCACTCAAATGCCCCAAATCCTCATAAAAGCGCATATTTTTCCTCCACAAATACTGTTTCGGACTGTTTACAAAACAGAAACAGTCCAGTCAGCCCCCTCGGGCAAAATAAATTTTACATCTGCTATCTGCTTTGCAGGGTATGGATTTTCAATAAGATATTTATAGTATACCCTTCCGTCCTTTACAAACGGCAGCGTTGAATACGCCGTTTCGCCCAGCTTCCCCACAAGCCTTGTGCTGCGTATTCCGGGCGTGCCGGCGTCGCCGTTAATATCCACGCTTTTACCGTACCACTCGGCAGTATCACAGCCTATATCCTCGCCCAAGAAAATTTCCTTGTTGTACGAGGTGCCGTCGGTATAGGAAATGCTGTAATAACCGAGGTAATAATTGCTGCGGTATTCCTCGCCGTCGGCAAAAATACCGTCCACAAAATCGTGATACCACGCCTGGCGGTTTGTGGTGTGTGCAACCTCAATATATTTCTGCTGCCTGTTAATACACGCACCATAGTTATAATCAAAAAGCAGCTTAAAGCACATATCAACACATTCGGCAAACTGCGCGTCGTCCGTGTCGTCGTAGGTGCCGTCCCAATAAAGCCGGTCGTTATACGCCAAAGCTATGTAAATGCAGTTGCGCTGCAAATAAACCGGACTTGTTGCGCCCCAGTCCGAGCACATTCCGCCGGTGCAGTTATTTCCGCAGCGCTTACGGTAGTTATTCATACCGTAGCCCCTGAAATTGCCGAAAACAACGGGAAAATCCTTAACCTCGCCGTCGTACCTTTCGCCGTATGACCAAAACCAGTTCATACATATAATATCCTTCGGAATCATATCCCTTGCCTGCCAGGTCGGGCGCAAAACCGCTAAAAGCTCGCCCTGCGCGTTCCAGTTTTTATAAATACGGTTAAGCGCACCGCCGAAGTTTTGCCCGTCCTCCGTTTCAACATTCATCAGCTTATCGCACCAAATCATGGTTTTAACGCCCTTGGCGGCTAAATAACCGTGAATTTTGGTAAGGTCCTCCGCTAAAATTTCGTAGTTTGTCATAAGGCGCTTTCTGCAGCGGTCGCATATATTTATTGAATAATATTCATCGTGCCCTATATTTATAATTTCGGGGTTGAATACCTCAATCACCTCGTCAAGCACATCAAACAAAAGCCTGTAGGAATCGGGGTTAGAGGGGCAGAAGGTATCGGGGTATGGGTCCTCGGGGCGCTCGGCAAGCTCGGGGTGGCGCGTAAGCAGGTAATCACAGTGCGAGGTTGAGGGCACCTCGGGTATAATGCTCACTCCCCTATCATTGCAGTATTTTATTAAATCCTTCACCTCAGCCTGTGTTAAATACGAGCCCGCGCCGTTGTTGCTGTGAATTGAATTTTTGCGCCATGGATATGTACTTTCCTGCAGCTTTTTGGATTTACCCGAATACTCCGACATAAACGCGGCGTATTCCTCCCAGCCCTCGTTTATTTCGGGGTGGCGCTTGTACTCCATTGCTCCGCCTATTTCAAGCATTACCGTGTTGTGGCGGAAATACAGCATACAGTCTATAAACGCCTTGAAATACTTAATTTCCTCCCTGCCGGGCATTAAAAGCTTTATGCCCCTAAAGCCGCTTTCGGGGTGATCGTAAACGCTGTCGTAGCAAAAGCAGCCATCGCTGTCAAGCAGTCTTAAAAAGGTCATAAGCCCGTAAAGAATACCCCTGTCGCCGCCTGCATATACCGCAATATCGCCGCCGTTTTTGCATATTACAAAAGCCTCCCCGCCGCCGTTTACGGCGGCGTTTGCAGCCTTTTCAATGCTCTTTTTTACACTCTCGGGTATCGGCTTTGAAACCGTAACCGCCCTTATTTCGGGGCACTGCGAAATGCTCACGGCAAATCTTTTCATATTAGCCGCGGCGGCGGGCGGAACGGCAGATATATCGGTATTTACCGTAAACTGCCTTTTTTCCGCCGATTTTTTTGCGTATTTAAAGTTTTCCATTAAAGCTCCTCCTCAAAAAACGCTTTAATTCTTTTTCCTGCGCTTTTTTAACACTATGGGAACGGTAACTCCGGCGCCTGCCAAAACCGTTGCCGCAGCGCAGATTAAAATTACAGTAAGCGCGCTGCCCGATTTATCGCCTTTGCCGTTCTTTTTAATATCGGTGTTTATATTGCCGTCGGTGCTTAAATTAACCTTATGCTCCGAGGTCTTATCTTTATTGACCCTTGCGGGCGGCGCTTTCGGCACTGCGTTTGCGGGAATTGCGCCTTCATAATATTCCGTTAAAAGAATATCGGAAAGATAAATATTTGCAGCCCCCGTGCAGTTATTCCCGCAGGAAATAAAGCCGCCGTCGGTCTGGCTTGTTTGCTTTAGAATTACCAGCTCGTCATTTACGAAAATCGCAACCGTGCCGCCGTTTGCAACTATTTTAATCGGCACCCAGCCACTCAGCTCCACCTGAGTCTGCGCAAGCTTTTTAGTGGAGCTGAATGAGCCTGCAGCGTACTCATCAAGCTGAACCGACTTTTTGGTGAAATGCACCTGTATGCCGTAATTTCGCGTTTTATCGTAGGATTTACGCAAATTAAAGCTTATCGCGTTTACATCGGTACATTCATCCATATTCATATAGAAGGTCATAACAAAATCCTTGACATCGTTGGGGTGAATAACATTCTCGCGGTTTTTGCCTTCCTTTGAGAAGCATATAGAATCCCTGCCGGCAAATTTTGCGTAATCAAGCCTGCCGTAGAAAAGCGCCTTTGCCTCAGCCTGGCTTTTCACCGAATAATCGGCTATTACCTTTACCTCATTGCCGTCAGGCTCGCGCACGCCGTTATTCGCAATTTTATCGGAATAATGGTAAAGCGCCAAATCGGTAACAGTTACTCCGTCCTCCTGCATAGCCGCCGTGTGCGATAAGCGTATTTGCCCCTTTACGCGGCGCGCATTTTCCATTTTAAAGCGGCGCACACCGTCAATTGCAATCCAAAGCTCATCACCGTGGGCAGTTATGCGCACCCTTGTAGGCTTGGTAAAGTCCGCCTTAACGGTTTCTACTCCGCTGCGCTGGAAGCTTTCGTCATCATATTTTTCAATTACAAGCTTTCTTTGAGAAAATGTGAGCGGATAGCCCTCGTTATGGTCCTTGTAAAGATTATAGCGTAAATCAAGCGCCATAGAGCCGGTTTCGTCATCCTTAAACTGCACCGTAAAATCAAGCACAAAATCCTCAAGGTCAGCTATTCTCGCCGCCCAGCCGCTGTAGGGCTTATTATAGCCCGAAGCCTTTGTTGCCGCAATTCCGCCGGGAACATTCTTCCATCCCTCTTTTACAAGCGCCATTAAAATACTCTCGGTGGTTTTAACATAAGGTGAAAATTCCGGGTCATGAACGCCGTTTCCGGTTCTTACCTTAACAGATGTAAGCTTAATTTTATTGTTGCCCTTTGGCAGGTAGGTGAAAAAGCCTATCACCTCCGCCGCGGCAGGAGCCTCGGTCTGCAAATAGTAAACCGGGTCTCTGCCCTTGTTTATATACACGTTTAAAATTCCGCCCTTATAAACTATATCAAGCACCTGCTCCTTAGCGCCTAAGTAGCTGTCGTGCTCTCTTTGCAGCTCTTTGTTTGAACTGTTTCTGTCATAGCGGAAAATTGTTCCCAAAATATCAAAGGAATGGCCGTTGGGCAGGTTTACCGAAAGTCCCCTTTGCCATGAGTTATCGTCCTTTATATCAAAAAGGAATTTAAGCTCCATTGCAAAGTCCTTTGTTTTTGCAAGCGCCTGCACCTCCTCATTTTTAGAGGCTGACTGCAATTTGCCGGTATATTCCACATCTCCCGTTGCAACACCGTTCACACAGCCTGTTTCGGTATCGAACGCCCAGTTTATTCCGGGAATTATGCTGCCGTAGCTATCGGTTGAAAAATCATAGTCAACCAGCTCGTTCATATCGTCTTCTGTGGGGGTGTATACCTTAATATCGGAGAAATTTATATCCGCCGAATTTATTTTAAGCAACACATCGCCCGCGACGGCAGCGCCTGTTTTGCGGTCGGCAACCTTTATTCCGTCTATAAGCAGCACCGCGCGGTTTTCAAGCAGCCGCACGCTGAAATTATGCCACTGACCGTCGGCAACGTTAAGCGTAGAGTCCCCGAACGCGGACATACCGTCACCTGTAAGCGAAATGCCCGAGCCGTCGGTTTTGTTAATTCCAAACTCAATTGCCCGGCTGCCGTTTCTTCTTAAAAGCAGCGAAAAGGCGTCAATAGCCTCAACCGGAACAGTAGCTTTGAAATCAACCGCAACATTTTTAAGGCTCTTTCCCAAAACGCTTTCTCCGCCCGCAGCGGTTCTGAAAGCCTTTCCCACATTTTCAGCGTTAAAGCATTTCCAATTGCCAGAAAGCAGCGATACTTTGCCGAACGAATTGAAATAAGCAGAAAAGCTCTTATCCTCGGTCATTTTTGGCGGGTCCTTTTCAACCACTAGCTCGTGAACACCCGCACCGGTTTTAAGCTTTAAGGAATTTATTTTTACATACGAGCCGCTGTCGAAATAGTTTGTAACCGCAAGGTATGCGGCTTCCTCCGCCTGCTTGTTGTGCTCGTATTCATAGGTCGCCGCCAGCGCCTTATCCATATACACCGTAACCTTTTTCGCGGTGAAAACAATATCAAAGGTGTGCAGCTTTGTATCGGGATAATTCGCAAAATCCTTTTGGGCCATTTTTTCGGCATAATAGCGGTAGTGCGAGTGGCTTATTGCAAGAATCTGACCGTTAGGCAAATTGTATTGCAGCCCCCGCTGCCATGAGTTGTCGCCTGTAAGCGAAACCGCCGCCTTTATTTCCAGCGCAAATTCCTTTGCTTTTGCAAGCGCCTGCACCTCCTCGTTTTTAGAGGCAGAGGCAACACGCCAAGCCGCCCAGCTTTTGCCGTTTTTAATGCCGTTTATGCCGTCTGCCGTGTCATAGGTCCAGTCAACTCCGGGCAGCGCAACGGGGTATGTATCGGTTGAAAAATCATAATCGGCAACCGTGTCCATATCCTCTGCCTTTACATTGTAAAGCTTTATGCCCGAAAAATATGTGCCTACCTCGCCTACCTTAAGCACCAGTGCGCCCGCGGCTGTATCGGCAACGGTTTTATCCATAACCTTAACACCGTCCACCAGTAAAACAGCGCGGTTTGCCCTCATTCTTATGCTTACGCTGTGCCACTGACCGTCGGCAATATTAAGCGACGCGTCGCTGAACTCATTTTCGGAATATCCGCCGAAATAAATTCCGCCCGCCTCGGTTTTGTTTACGGTAAACTCATATGAGCCGCCCTTTGCCTGCCGCAATAATACCGTAAAGGGCGAAACGCTCTCAGCAGGGGCGCAGACCTTAAAATCAAGCCCGAAGCTTTGCAGGCTTTCCGAAAGCGTAACACTGTTTGCCGCGGCTGCACGGAAAGCCGCTCCAACATTTTTGCCGTTCCACGAGGTCCAGCTGCCGCCGAGCGCGGCTTTATTCCCGAAGGAGGTATATTCGGGGGTCGCCGTGCCTGCGGTAAATTTAGGCGCCGGCTTTTCTACTACCAGCTCGTGAACACCCTTGCCTGTTTTAAGCTTTAAGGAGTTGATTTTAATAAACGAGCCGCTGTCAAAATAATTATATACCGAAAAATACGCGGCTGAATCTGCTGCCTTGCCGTGTTTATACTCAAACACGGGGGTTAAAGCCTTATCCATATACACAAGTATTTTTTCGCCGGTAAATACAATGTCATAGGTGTGAAGCTTTTTATCGGGGTAGTTTGACCCCTCATTCTGATACACCACCGAGCCGCCCGAGGTGTACCTGAAATTAGATTCATTTACCTTTATGTCCTGTCCGTTCGGCAGGTTATACTGCAAGCCGCGCTGCCATGAATTGCCGCCTGCAATAAATGCCGCGGCTTTAATTTCCACCGCAAATTCCTTTACCCTTGCAAGCGCCTTTGTATCATCGCTGCCGGCAGCCGCAGCCACCCGCCAGGTCACCCAGCTTTGAGTGTTTTTAATGCCGTTAATGCCGTCCTCGGTATCATATTTCCAGGTAACGCCCGGCAGCGCGCCGGGGTATGTATCGGTTGAAAAATCGTAGTCGGCAACCGTGTCCATATCCTCCGCGCGAACGCCTGCAACCTTAATGCCCGATAAAGCTGTATCAGCCGCGGAAACGGCTATTCTCAGCCTGCCCGCCTCTGCGGGTGCGGTCATATCAATATCCATAACCTTAACGCCGTCGGCAAGCAGCACAGCGCGCTGCGCTCTAAGCTTAATACCTATGCTGTGCCATTTTCCGTCAGCTATATTAAGGGTCGGCTCGGAAAAGCCTGTTTCCCCGTAGCCGCTGAACGAAATGCCAGCACCCGCGCTTTTACTTATGGTAAGGCAATATGCGTTATCCCCGTTTTCGCGCATAAAAACCGAAATCGGGGCAACCGCGCCCGCAGGCGCCTTCAGCTTGAAATCAAGGCTGAAATCCGCAAGCCCTTCACTGAGAGTTGCCTCGGTTGCTCCGCCCGAAACATAAGCCTTGCCCACATTTAAGGCGTCCTCCTGCTTCCAGTCGCCCGGCAGTGCGGTATCCTCGCCGAAAAAGCTGTATGTTGCCTGTTCGCCGGCAATACCCGTAAGACTGAAAAGAACAGGTGTAAAAGCAACCGTGCAAAGCAAAACCGCAAGTATTAACGATATTGCCTTTTTCATATCCCTTCTCCTTTTCCTGTTTTGGTATGTGCCGGGGAGAATATTTTTTTCTCCCCGGGTCTGCTGTTATTACTTATTTTCGGTAATGCTTATATCGTCTATAACTACCTTACCGCCCTTGCCCGTGTAGCTCATTACCAGAACAAAATCGTTGCCCTTTTTGCTTACCGGCAGGTTTATGTTACCCGTAAGCGTGCCCGATTTCTTCGAGCTGCTGTCAAGCACAAGGGTATCGGCAGTGCCGTTATCGTAGCTGTCAATATCCGAAAGTGAGCGTATCTGGAAGTACACCGTATCATAGCCCTTTAATTCTTCGGCCAAGGAGTATTTAAGCGAGATTTTGTAGTTATGACCCGAGGGCAGCTTTGCCGCGCTCGCGTCTGTGTGAATAAGCACGGGCGGGTTGCTGCCTGCGTCGGTTTCGGGGCAGGTTACCGTGAGCGACTGCTTGCCCGAAAGCTTACCCTCAAGCTTTGCGCAGCCGGAGGTTTTTTCAACAATGGGCGCCATTCCGCTTTCAAAATCTATGGTTTTAATTTTTGTGTATTGCTCAATTCCGTCCACCTTGGTATCGGCAAGGCAATCGTCCAGCTCAGCCTGCAGCGTCGGCTTTTTGCTTGCAATAACCGTGCTTATAGACTGACCGTCGCGGTAGATATTTTCCCACATCCCGCGGGATATAGTGCCGAAATTGTTAAAGCCCATTGAATTGAGAACATAAGCGTTAGGCAGTATTTCGTCAATAAGCTTTTGCTGCTCATCGGTATAGCCGTGCCATACCTTGTTGGTTTCCTTGGTTGTTTTCTGTCTTGCCTTTTCAGCCGCCGGCGCATAGTAATTTTTAATGTACTCAGCCGAAGCCGCGGCATTTTTTGTGTTGCTCAAAATGCAAGGTCCGTCCACCCAGGCGCCGTACTTAACGTCCGATTTATTATCGGGGTCCTGCGGGAAGGGTGCAAAATCCACCTCGTCCGTAAGGCCGTGCTCCTTAGCATAGCCTAAGTAAGAAACGCGCTCGCCTATCATTGCAAGATTTCCCGCCACAAAGTAGTCAATCCAATCCCAAATGCCGGGCAGTATGCTCTTATCCTTAAAGCCTACCTGCTGCAAAAACTGCGCCGTTTTTGTAATTCCGGGATTTTCAAGGTTAAGCTTATAATCCGAATCAATATAATCGGCTACGCCGGCGGTATTCATAAACAGGTGCGGCAGCCATGTGCCGTAGCCGTATTGGTCGGTAACGCCGTCGTTATTGTGGTCCTGTGTAAGGCTTTTAGCGGCTTTTCTGAAATTTTCCCAATTCCATTTGCCCTCCTTGTAATATTCAAGCGGGGTCTTTTCGCCGTTATTTTCAAACATAGTTTTGTTGTAAACTATAACCATAGGCTGGTAAAGGTGCTTGAGGGCAAAGCCGTAGGTTTTATTTTTAAAGGCAAAGCCCTTTTTGCTCAGATCCACAGAGACCTGCGCGGTATCCTCAAGATAATCGTCTACCGGCAGTAAAAAGCTTTTAAGCGGCAGCACCGGTATATCCTGAAATGTGCCCGAGGCATAAACGTCTAACTGCTCGCCCGCGGCTATAAGCGTTGAAAGCTTGGTGTAGCGCTGGTTCCAGTCGGTACCGTAAATATAAGTGACCCTGCCGCCGTATTTTTCCTGCCAAGCTCTGCCCGATTCGTTTATAACGTCAGCTATTTCCTCGCTGTCGTTAGATACAAAAACCACTATTTTTGAGTTTTTGAAGTCCTTTTTCTCGGCAGCCGCAGTCCCGCCGGATTCATTATCGCTTTTTCCGCAACCCGCAAATAAACCGATGATCATTCCGAATGCTAACAGTAAGGCAAATATTCGTTTCATATTTTTTTCCTCTTTTCAAAAATTTTATTTTACCGGAAAACTCCGGATAAGCTTACTCCAAAATTACCTTTACCGCCTGGTAAGCGTTTACGGTTACTTTATTGCCGTCAACCGCGCTTGTGTTCTGCACCTTCCACTTGCCGTTTTCATACCCGCCGAACGCGGCTCCGGCAACCTTTGCGCTGCTGTCAAACTCAAACACACTGCTATCACGGTTAGCAAGCAATATCCATTCCTTATCCCCCACGGGGAAAGCAATCCCTAAGCCGTCGTTACCCTGCGTAAATCTTATTGAAAAGCCGTTGAGTGATGAGGTTACGTCCATACCGCCCTCAAGGTGCTCGCCGTTAAATTCAAGCACCTCGCCGTTCGGCACGGCGAAGGCGAGCTTTGAAGAAACCTTTTTAATCATATTCATAAACTTGCGGTCCTCACCCGTTGAGGGGCGCTCTGTCCACTCCTTGCTGTCACGCCCGTTATTTACATAAAAGCCGAAGTGGTCCCTGTCGTCGCGGTGGCAGTAAATCATCATTCCTGCGCCCATTTCAAGCATTTTCGCCATATTATAGCCAAATTCATAATTGCCTGACGCCTCTGCCAAGTGCGTAACATTGCCGCTCACCTTGGTAATATATTGGTCAAGCGAGTCCCATTTAGTGGCATAGCAGTCAACACCCACAATGTCAATTCCGCTGGTATCGAGTATATCCTCGTAGTCAAGCTTTAATTCCGGAATAGTGTTTCTGCCCGCGCCGCTCACATTTATTCTGGTAACGCAGTTGTAGGGGCTGCTGTGAATAACATCGCCCAGCGCGCTTTCATAGGCGAAAAACTCCTCGCGCTGCCCGTTTACCCAGCAATATTTATCGTGCCCCTCCTTGGTCTGCCACCACTGTCCCGCAAAATTCTGTGCCGCGTCGGTCTGGTCGGGCTGGAAATTGTTCGCTCCCTGGTCTACCTCGTTATTAACCTGAATCATAACGCAGCGCTTTTGCTTATCGTTCTGTGCCAGCCATTTCATCATTTCGCCCACTGCGGTTTTTTCCGCCTCAAGCGTTTCTTTGCAGGAGAAATCAAACCACACGCCGTCTCCCTTGTAGCCCTCAGGCACTACTCTTTTATATGTATCGGGCGCATTCTTCACCCACTGCGGCGCACAGCCGCCGCTACCGCAGACATTGGTGCCGAACCATAGCCACTCAACCTTTAAATCGTATTTTTCAAGGTATTTGTAATAAATGCTCATTTGGCTGAAATTAAACTCGCCCTGCGAAGGCTCAATTGTTGCCCAGTATATAGGTATACAAACCGATTGAAAGCCCAGCTCTGCCGCGTCGGCAAAATTTTCTTCAATAAAGGCTATATCCCCGCCGGTATCTTCATATATCCAGTCAAGCCGCATTTGCAGCGGCAGCATTAAATACGGCTCTCCGTTATGCTCAACATACGGGTGCTCCGCCTCATACCTTACCCTTGAAACATAGCCGTTATCGTTTTTTTCGGGCTCTTTTCCCTTTTCTGCGTCACTGCTCTTTTTCTCTTTGCAGGCAGCGGCAGTCGCGGCAAGGGCAAAGCATAACGCCGCGGCGGTAAAATACCTAAGAATTTTTTTCATAAACCCCATTCCTTCCGTTTAAATATTACTCAACCATACCCGTTCTTTCAACGCTTTCAACAAACGCCTTTTGCCCGAAGAAGAAAACCAGTAAAATGGGCAGTATAACAAGCAGACTCCCCGCCTGAACGCAAACCGCGTTGGCAATAGGGTCGCTTTGATTGCTGAAGGTGGCGGAAGCGGTGCTTGAAAGATTTCTCAGCGCAAGCGACAGCGTTGAGGTTCCGTTCATAAGCATTCCCGAATAATAATAGTCGTTCCAGTGCCACACAAAGGAGAAAAGAAAAACCGTAACAAAGGAATTGACCGCATTCGGAATCATTATTGAGGTATAGCACCTGAAATGCCCGCAGCCGTCTATCCAGGCGGCTTCCTCTATTGATTTCGGAAAGCCGCGGAAGGTTTGCATAAATATAAGTATGAACAGCCCGGCACGCAAGCCGTTGCCCAAAAGCGCCGGCAGGTAATAAACCCACACCGTGTCGGTCAGCTTAACGGTGAAATTGCCGCCGAATATAAGCGATAAAAGCCTTGAAATTCCGAAAAAGTCAAAGTAACGGTACTGCTCGTAAAGCGGCACTATAATAGTTTGCGAGGGCACTATTATAGTTAAAATAATGCAAACTATCATTACCCCCTTGCCCTTAAAGCTGTAGCGCGCAAGCCCATATGCCACCATTGCGCAAATTGCCACCTGAATAAGAGACGCTCCCACAGAAATCAGCATTGTGTTGCCAAAGGTTTTTCCGTAATTAAGCAGCCTTGCCGCCGTGCCGAACGCCTCAAGGGAAAAATGCTTCGGCAGCCATATGACCGTGGGGTCGTAGTAGTCCGCAGGGCTTCTCACCGCCGTGCTGAGCATAAAAATTATCGGGTAAAGCACTATGTAGGAAAGCCCTATAAGCAAAAGCCCCCTGAAAAAGGAGTATAAAAATCCCGCAGTTCTTTTTGCCCTGTATTCGGGTCCCCTTTTTATTGCGGCAGCCGATAAGCCTGTTTCCTTTGCCATTTTTTCCACCTACCTTTCCGAATAGCTTATGCGCTTGTTCATAATAATGTACACCAGCCCCACAACCAGCAAAACAAGAATAAAATACACTATTGAAAACGCCGCGGCCTTTTCATACTCAACCCCCGAAACAAGGCTGAAAATTTTACTCATTACCGTGTTTGTTGAATCGGTGAAGGTATCTATTATTGTGTAAACAATGTTTACAAGTAAAAACGGGCTTATCATAGGAAAGGTTACAAACCAAAAGCTTTCCCAAGCGGTAGCGCCCTCAATTTTTGCCGCCTCGTATGAGGAGGACGGAATTGACTGTAACGCCGATAGAAACAGTATTATCTGCATACCCGAGCGCCAAACCATATCAAATATATTATTGAGTATGTTTTCAAACATACCCACAATATTATCGGGCAGACCCATAAGCTTTAAAAAATCAAGCAGCCCGTTGCCCTGAAACAGCGTTGCCGCCGTATCTGATGAGCCCATATTCTGCTGCAATACGTTTTCCTTCAGCAAAACTATTACCACGCCCGAGGCTATTATTATAGGCAGGGCGAATATCACCCTTGCAAGCGAGCGCCCGCGAAAGTCCTGATTAAGCAGTATGGCTAAGAAAAGGCTGAACACCACCACCACTATTACGGTAACCACAACGTTGCCTATTGAGGTCAATACCATTCTCAGGTTATTCGGGTCCTCCGAGAAAGTGGCGCGGTAGTTCCTCACCCCAACAAACGAAAGCTCAAATCCGCTTTTGCCTATGCTGATTGAGGAAAAGGAGTATAAAACGGTTTTTATAAGCGGGATAAGAAAGAGAAATATAAAGCCTATTACCCAGGGGATTGTAAATGAAAACCCTATAAGTGAATTTCTTTTTGCATTTGTAAGCTTCGAGCCTTTCATTTACCGTTCCTCCCCTTTAAAAGCTTTATAGGATAACCCCTCTACCCTTTCACCGTTTATTTCAACCGGCGCACTGTTGTAATTCACAATAATCTGCGTGCCGCCCTCGTACACGGTTCTGTAAACCCCGCTTTGCAGCTTTTCGTGCAACAGCATTGTTTTATTTGAAACCGCGGCTAAGGCGTTTTTCACCTTTGCATAATTTTCGCATATTTCGTCAGTCCAGTGCGAGGCGGTTATTCCGTAAAGCTCATCGTAATTATCGTTTGCCAGCACCGAGTAATCGGCGGCGGAAAGCGCGTACATAAGGCTGCTGCCCGTTTCTATCGCCTTTAAAACCGCCGCGTCCGAATCCGAAAGGTTTACCGCCGGCACCGAGTAGGAAATAAGCCCGTGCATTACCATCTGGTAAAACGGCACAGCCTCGTCCTCTATATCAAAAAGACTTGAGGTGACGGGCGCCGCGGTAATTGCCGAGGTATACGGCAGCGCATAATCGTTAGGTGCTTTAAGCAGCAGCGAATATCCGTTTTCGGCGTATTTCTTCATCACCCCGCCGAATATTTCGGCGGTTTTACCCGCAAGGCAAATATCCCCGCTGAAATCGGAATAAACAAAGCTGCCGATATTTGAAAGGGAAATATATTTGTTATCGGCCTTGCCGTAGCTTTTCATATATTTCTGCGCCGCAAGCCTTGCCTTTTCCGGCTTTAAAATATACCTGTCTATACCGGTCATTTTACCGTTGCTCAGCGTGTAGCTGTAAAGCTTAGCCGATTTATCGCACACGTCCTTTGCGGCGTCAAGCCGGGCAAACAGCGAAAACGGCGCTTTTTTGAAGAAAAGAAAATCATTATCGGGGTATATCTCAATATTGTTTTTTTCGGCAAACGCCTTTAAATCGGCAAAGCCTTTTTTGCCGCCCATACCCGCGGTCGGCTTAAAGGCGGTGGGCGTTTTTATGTGGGTTATGCCGCCCGAATCAATTCCGAGATAGCGCACCTTAACGCTGTCAACCTTATTTTCGGTAAGCTCCCTCAGTATTTCGCGCGCCTCCTTAAATGAGGTAAGCGCCTGATTTTTGGTAACAGGAAAGCCTAAAATATTATCCTTTACCTTGGCGTTGCCGTATAAATCAAGGTAAAGCGGCGCATCCTCCGCCTGTGTTTTCGGCTTTACGCCCTTTTCCTTTGTAAGCATTTCGCGGTAAAGCGCCGCCATACCGCTGTAACCGCCGCCATTACCCGAAACCGGCGAATATCTCACCGAAAAGCTTTCTTCGGCGGTCTTTTTGGAGGTAAAGGTTACATCTATCGGGTACCAGGTTTTTGAAAGCATTTTATCAACCGCCGATTGCCTGTAGGTAAACTGCGGATATATGTAGTTATAAACACCGTTTGTGCCGCTCACAAAGGCGTAAAGCTTTGCCGCCGCAGCACCCGAGGATATATTAGCAAAAAGCGTTTTGCCGTTTTTTTCCACACCGAACACGGGCAGCCTTGCCGTTTGAACGTTTATAATGCTTGTGTCCTTATTCATAAGGCCGTCGGTATCGTATATTTTTTGCTGGTAGCTGCTTTTTGTTTTTCCGTTATTAAAGCCTATAAGCGCACCGCTGCCGTCCGGCACGAGAAAATAGCCGCTGTCGTTCACACTCGCCGCGCCGAAATACGGCAGCAGAGAAATTTCGGTTATTTTATTTTTCTCGCTTTCCTTAATTTCCGAGGTGAGCACAGAGGCGGTAAGTCCGAAGGAGTCAAGCGTGTATAAAACCGGAACGGTAAATTCCTCGCTTATAAAGCTGTATGTAACGCGAAGACCCGCGCTGTCAGCCGAAACGCTTACGCCCTCTTTTTTGGTGGAGGAGGCAAAGCTGGTAGCGCTTTTTTGGGTTTTTCCGTCTATAAGGTAATTAACAATAAGCTGCGAGTTCATCTGCATTTTATTTATGCCGGACATTCCCTGCGCGTTTTCCCCCTCGGGGGGATTACTGTACCACACATCTCCGGTTCTTTTATCGGTAAGAGTGAAGCTGCCGGCAGCGTCAGCCAAAACGGAAAAGCTTTCGTTTTCTATGCCTCTGCCCGATATAACCGTAAAATCGCCCGCGCCCTTTTGCGGTGCGGCTTTTTCCGCCGCTGCCGCGGGGTGCAGCAGCAGTAATGCCGACAAAACAGCTATATGACGCTTTATAAAGCTACTTTTAATTTTCATATAATTGCTCCTTTGCCGCCGTTATTGCTGCATATGCAGCATAAATTCATTTATTACCGATGATACAAACGAAGCCACGCGGTTAAACAGGCTTACGAGCAGCAGCAAAAGGAAAACCACTATTGCTATGCCGAATGCCGTGCTGATTATTGAAAGAATAACCTGTTTAAGGCTGTATTCGTGCAGAATTTCAAGCCCTTTAAGCAGTAAAACCGCCGCCCACAGCAGGAAAACAGCGTTTATTATGCTTAAAAAGGAAGCCTCGCCCTGTGAGAAAACATAGCTTAAGGCAATGTAAATATAGTTGGAGAAAATGAGCGGCAAAAGGCTGTATGAGGTGTAAATATAAATGTTTTTCGCCGTGCCCTTGCCCTCAAACAGCGTGCACACCGCCCAGTTTATAACCACAAATAGTATAAACAGCAGAGCCATTGCCAAAAGCTGCGTCCATACATTAAATGTAAGCTTTTCAGAGCTGCTCGCGCTGAAAATAAAGCCCGAAAGCTCCTTTTTCATAATGGAAGATACCAGCCAAAAGGCAAATATAACCGTAGCCACTGTGACAGAGCCGCGCTTTGTCCACCTTAAATCGTTAAAGCCGTTTGTCGGGTGCAGCATTATGTAAAAGGGGAATTGCCATTTATTGTATTTCTTTGTGGCGTGGTCGTCCCTTTTGCGCCTTTCCATAACGCCGGTAATAAGAAACGCCACTATTAAAATCAGCGCAAGCGGCAAAATCCATATAAACTGCTGCCGCAAAACTATTTTGCGCTGTGCGGCAAAGGCCTCGGAATAGCCCGATTTATCATTCGCAAGCTTAAAGTACTTCATAGCATCGCGGTATTCGCCCTTGCCCACAAGCGCCTTACCTATGCCCGTATAGGCAAGCTGCATATTTCCGTTGCGTTTAAGCACCTTTTCCCATGCCTCATAGGAGGCATCGTACCTGCCGTCGTTGTAAAGCGCCAGCGCCTCCTTTAGCAGCAGCCCGTATTCAGTCTGCTTAAACACGGTAACGGTCGCCTTTGCGCTGTCAAGCACATATATGCGGTTATCATAGCAATCCACCGCCGCGGGGGTTGCAAACGTTACCTCCTGAAAGCCGTTATTTCCGGTAACGGAAAGCACCCTACCGTCTGTTGCGGAGTACTGGAAAATATGCCCGCGCTGGCTGTCAATCGCCACGGCAAAGTCGTCGCCGTCAGCCGCTATATCCGAAAATCTGGTAACTACCCTTGTTGAGCCGTTCCATTCGGTAACATTATCGCCGTAGTTTTTTCCGGTTTCCCACACATTCGTGCCGGTGGGGTTGAGCTTTTTAAGCTGATCGGTGCTTTCGGTAGCGCTGTTTGAGCAGGTGAATATAAACTCATTCGCATCCATATCAAAGCTGTTGTATTCCTGCGGAATATTCTTTGCAATTTTTGAAAGCTGGGTTTTATTAAGCAGCCTTCGCCACGAATTTTCAATAAGCAGCGAAAGAGTTACTGTTACTCGGTTTCCGCCGAAAAACGAATTGAAGGTGCCATCCGGGTTATAAAGCAGTGCACCCTCATAGGTGCCGAGGCTCAGCACATAAAAATAGCCGTTTTTATCCCTTAATACCTTCTGCGGCTGAAAAAATCGCTTTTGGTCGAAAAGCGGGTCATCGGGCTTTTTAAGGGTTAAAAGCACGTTGTTATTCCCGTCCACCATTATCACGCGGGAATTGCCCGTATCGGCTATGTAAACGTAATTTTTATCCGCCAACAAGCCGGTCGGACCCGAAAGGCTGCTTTCCTTGCCGTTTTCGTAAACCTTATCTATAATTCTTACAGCCTTATAATCCATATTCAGAATAACCACACGGTTATTATCCGTATCGGAAATATATAAAAGGTCGTTCGCGGCATATATATCCTGCGGCGCATTCCAATCGCCCGTGCCGGCGGTGCTGCCGCTTATAACCGTTTCAGGCGACAGTGTGGCGGGACATTCCTTTATCTGCTCGTCAACATAAAAGTAGGTATTATACGGCAGGTCGGGTGACTGCGCCGACGCAGTCATCACCCCGCACACCGGAATAAGAAGGGAAATTATTAAAGCAAACGGTTTGAAAAAATATTTTTTCAACATATTTCTCCTCCTATTCCTTAATGCCGGAGCTGGTCATGGTTTGTATAACGTTGCTTTGGGTGAGTATAAACACCAGTATTGGCGGAATCATAAGCAAAACGTTGCCCGCGGCAGAGGCGCCGGTTCTTTCAATGGTGCCCGAAAGCACCTGACTTATAGCATTGGGCAACAGCTTAAATTCCTCATTGTATACCGTGCTGCCGCTGCTGGTAGCCCATATTCCCTGAAAGGCATAAAGCAGCAGCGTAAGCCACGCAGGCTTTACAAGCGGCATTACTATTTTCCAATAAATTGTAAAGTGGCTGGCGCCGTCAATTTTTGCCGCCTCTATAAGCGCGCCCGGCACCTGCTCCATAAACTGCTTCATAAGAAACAGCCCGAGTGATGAGGCAAGCGAGGGCAGTATATACACCCAGTATGTATTTACAATGCCCAGCGCGTTAAGAATAATATACTGCGGTATTGCAAGAACCGTGCTGTTGAAAAGCAGCGAGGTTACAACCACAGGGAAAAACCAGCTTATGCGCGTTTTGAATTTTGAAAGCGAATAAGCGGCAGCCGAGGCTATTAAAATCTGACCCGCGGTTATTACCACGCAAACAAAAACACTGTTGAAAGCATACCTTGAAAAGGGTACTCTGAGGTTATTTATAAGCCTGAAAAGCGAGGTGTAATTTGAAAACACCGGCCGCATAACGTAAAAGCGCGGCGGGTAAAGAAACAGCTCCTCAATAGGCTTAAAGGAATTTATAACCGAGTAGAAAAGCGGCAAAATCATAAAAGCACCGAACGCCGCAAGAATTATGAATAAAACCGCATTTCCGAACAGGCTCCTTGTTTGTTTTTCGGTGCCTGCGCGGGAAAACAGCTTTTTATGATGTTTTTTTGCTACCATAACCTACTCTCCTACCCTTGCCAGCACGCGTGAAACAACCGATTTAAAAACAAGCATCATAAGAAACAGCACAACCGTAAGCGCGCAGGCGTAGCCCATTTCATAGCGCGTGGTGCCGTAATCCATAATATGCAGCACTATTGTGTGGCCGGCGTAGTTTTTACTCGGAAAACCGAGCAGCGCCTGTGAAATAGCACCCACCGAAAAGGAGGAGTTGATTTGCATTACCGCGCCGAAAAGCAGCTGCGGCTTCATCATAGGCAGCGTAACATACCAAAGCTCCTGCCAGCGGTTTCTCACGCCGTCAATCGCCGCCGCCTCATACATGGTGCGGTCAACCGATTGAAGCCCCGCTATAAATGAAAGGAAGCTTATACCCAGGCTCAGCCACAGCTGAACTAATATAAGAATATTCATCATATACTGTTCGTTTTCAAGCCACTGCACCGGCTCAAGTATAAGTCCGCTTTGCAGCAGTATGTTATTTATAAAGCCGTATCTGTCGCCGCTGAAAATATACAGCCATATAAAATACACGTTTCCGGTAAGCGCGGGTGTATAGAATATAAGCGTAACAACCGAGCGCACCTTGGGGGTCAGCTCATTTATAAGCCAGGCTATAATAAAGCTGAGCATATACCCCACAGGGCCGGTAATAATCGCAAATTTCAGCGTATTTACAAACGCCGTGCCGAAAATATTATCGTCAAGAAACATTTTCAGGTAATTATCAATTCCCCGCCACTGGGGAATTTCTATCATATTATAATAGGTAAAGCTCAGGGCTATTGCCATAACCACCGGCACAATTACAAACAGGAAAAACAGAATCATAAACGGCATGGCAAGCAAATAAAGCTGATAATTGCTGCGCCAGTCCCTGCCGGTATCGGCAATAAAACCGCCTATTCGTTTTTTTAAGCCCCTTTGCTTCATTTCAATCCCTCTAATCCAAATTCTTCGCGCTTGCGTTTAAGCTCAATTGAGGTTTCCTCTGTCCATTTTGCAAGGCTGGCGCGGGCGTTTTCGCCGCCCACAACCGTGCTGTTGAACGCATTGTTCAGGTTGCGGCTCACATAATAGTCGCCCGGCACCTGCGGCACTTCCCGAATAGCATACAGCTGTGTTTTGAGCGCTTTAAGCTGTGTTTTGGTCCACGGAATAGACTCCATTGTTTTTATATTCGCCGTAGAGCACCTTGCCGAAAGCCCCAGCACCGATTCCGTTTCCAGTGAGTAGCGCGTCTGAGTTTCATCCGAGGTCCACCATTTAAGAAATTCCCAGGCTTCCTCGGTCTTTTTGGTGTTTTTAAAAATAATGCACGCCGTACCCGATGCCGCGCTTGTTCTGTCAATAGTGCCGTCGGGCTTTTCCGTTCCCGGTATAGGTGTCATTTCCCACAGCCCGTCTATTTCGGGGGCGGCAACCCTCAGCGTGTTATACATACTGTAGGGCTGTATACCTATGGGCATTTCACCCGTGCGGAAAAGGTTATAAAAATTATACGCAAGCGGAAAACCGTGCAGCACATAGTAATCGGTCCAGCTCTTAAAGGCTTCGTAAGCCTCGGGGGTGGAGAAATTAGTATCGGTAAGCGAGTCGTTATAATAGCTTACACCCTTTTGCATAAGCAGTGCGGGGAAAACATCGCCAAGCCCTATTTTCATTCCGTTGCGGTGCATTATCGGCGCCAGCTCCAAAAGGTCGTTCCAGGTTTGCGGCACCTGCACATTCATTTCTTCAAGAATATCCCTGCGGTAAAACAGCATATTATAGCTTAATGAATCGGGCAGCCCGTAGCAGCCGCCTAAAATTTCATAAGGCACGGTTGCGGAGTCAATAAATCTTGACTTAACCTCGTCAAAGCCCTCTAACTTTGATAAATCGGTCAGCCCGTTTCGCACGGCAAGGTTTACCGGCTGGTCGCGCGCCACCATTATTGCCACATCGGGTCCGTTTTTCGCAAGTATAGCCTGTATAAGCGAAGCGTCTACAAGCTTTATATCAACGTCAATTTTATATTGCGGGGTAAACGAATCTGACACTATATTATTTATTATTTGCAGTTGGTCGCGCCCGAGGGACAGCCATATTGTTATTTTTTTATTCCCGGAGTTTCCCGAAATTCCGTATTGCTGAACAAACGAAGCAATAAAGTTTTTAAACCCGCTTATAAAATTCTCAATAAATCCGGCATTGCAGCGCGGCAATGTATCATCCGGCGCTTTCAGAATAAAATAATCTATTGTAAGCGGCTGATATTTTAAATCCAACAGCCAGGAGGATAAGCTGCTTATATTTGATGAAAAGCTGTTAAGCCGTGCTGAGGTTATAAGCGAATCCGGCGTTTCTATTACGTTTTCCACCTGGCTTAAAAGGGTTTGAATGGTTGAGGTATTGACCGATTTATTACCTGTAACAGTCTCAAGATTTTTCTTTTCGGTACGCAGTATGCGCCTTGCCTCCTCAAGTATCTCAACCATATCGGGTATGCTTTCGGCAATGCTGTAATCGCGGTACGGATCGGGGGAGGTGCCGGTAATTGTTATTATCCTCCTGTAAAGCTTCATAAGCGTATCATTAACATTTTGCAGGCTGCCCACTATCTCGCTTACCCGCCCCATAACCACCTCAAGCCGCATTATGTGTTTGCCGGTGGTAAGGTAAAACAGGTAAGGCTCGTTTCCCTGCCCGAAAAGCAGCAGGTCCCAGTCCTCAGTGTAGGCAAAATCTATGCACTCGGCCTCGGCAAACGGCAGCTCGCCGTCCAGCGTCAGCCTTCTTGATGAGGCAAAGCCCTTTATAGTCTCCTGGCGGTAACGCGCGCCAAGGGTGTAAAGTCCGTCCTCCGGCACATCAATTTCCCATGAAATCCACTGCGACTGGTATTTCCACGCATTAGCGCCTATACAGTTGTACCGTATGTGCGAGGGGTCAAAGGGCTGCGTAAGCGGACTGTTGCGGTCATACTGCGCGCGCAGGGTCTGGTCTGATTTACGGTAAGGCGTTTCCGCCTGTATGTATTTAATTTCGCTTTTGCTTTCTTTGTAGCCCGCCGCCTTATATTTTTCCGCAACCTCGGCATATGAGGGGGCAGCCTTTTTATTTAAAAGAACAATGCTATCAAACGCCGCGGTCTCGTTATTGCAAACAACCGTGACAGTATGCTCCCCTGCCGAAAAATAAAATTCATAGGAAATATTTCCGTAATTGCCCTTTACATCACGGAAATACTCTCTGCTCCATTCAAATACTTCGGAAATTTCCGGGGTGTATTCATCGCCGTTTTCATCCATCGGCATTTTATCGGAATTATCCTTCCATATTCGCGGAAATGTAACCGACGAGGCCTCTGAAAACGGGTATTCGCCGTCTATTTTAATGCCGAGGTCAATAGCCGAGCCCTTACCTTCTATGGGGCAATAATCAAGCGCTACGGTGTAAAGCCCCGCGCGCGGTGTATTGACGCGCCAGGTAACGCTGCCCTCGCCATTTTCCCACATAACAGCATTTGCCCTTCCGCAGTATTCGCCGGTTTTTAGCTCTGCATTTTCCTTTGAGGTATACGCGGCTGCCGCAACGGTTATTTCCTCATAAATCGGCTCTGCACCGTTTTCGGTATTTTTGTTATTATAAACACCGTAAGAGCCTTCGGCATAAACCGTTTCCTGCAAATTGAGCTTGCCGCCCTCTGCCGCAAAGCAGCTTTGCGGTAAAACCGACGCAAGGCACAGTACCGCAAGGCAGCTGGCAGTGATTTTTTTAGCGCACCTCAGCATTGAACGCAACCTCCAAAATTCTTTTCTGTTATTATTTTAATTCAAAACAATGCGTGCGTAAATATCGCATTTTTTAGAAATTTTGTTTTTTCTTGCTGTCTTGGGGATTTCCAGAGCAAAAAAGAGCAAATTATATTGCTTTTGCATTACAAAATTATTATAATTTAATTACTGTTTAGATATTTAACATATAAATTAAGGGGTACTTCAATGCTTAATATTCTAATTGTTGATGATGAATACCGTGACCGCCGCGGTATGTCAAACATAATTAACAACCAGGGCTGGAATGTAAAAACCTTTGAAGCCGGCTGCGGTCAGGCGGCGGTTAAAATGCTCAAGGAGCAGGATATTGACATTTTAATTACGGATATACGTATGCCGGATATTTTGGGCACAGACCTTGCACAGACCGCGGTAGCGCTGCACCCCGATATTAAAACGGTGTTTATAAGCGCATACCGTGATTTTGAGTACGCCCAGCAAGCGCTGCGCTGCGGTGTGGTGAATTATCTTTTAAAGCCGTACCTTATTGATGATTTTATTGCCGCAATAGAAGCGGTGGTTAAAAAATGCCTTTATGAAAAATCAGAGCACCCCGAAAGCACCGCCGCACCCGTTCAGGATCAGCTTTTTAAGGATAATCTTTTCAGCTGCTTTTTAAAGGAACCCGAGGACGAAGCGCTTATTTCAGAGCTTGAAAAGCAAATAGGCAGCCTTGAAAACGGTGTACAGCCGGTTATGATTGAAATTTTAAGCCGCAATACCGATATGACCAGAATACCGCTTAAAAAAATTCTGGAGAGCGCTTTTTGTCGGGATGTAAATTATTTCCGCCTCAATAACAGGCGCTGCCTGTGCCTGCTTACCGATAAAAGCCTGTTTCTACCCGAAAGCGGGCTTTCAGAAAGGCTTATAGCCGATTTTTCCGATTCGGGCGAAACCAAAATATGCGCGGTATACGGCGGTGCTATACATTCCGTAGGCGAGCTTATACAGAGTTACACCAAACTTTCCGGCACAATTGAGGTTTGCTTTTTCACGGAAAACAGCATTGTTCTGCCGGCAGACAGCGGAAATTTATCCGAATACGAGAAAAACCCGCCGATAGACGCCGTAACCGACCGCATTGCCTTTTCGGTTCATTCAAAGGACTACGACGCGGTGCTTTCCGATATAAAATTTCTATTTGATTATTTTAAAAGAAGCAATCATATGTCCGCTTTATATGTAAAATACATATGCTCAAATATAATCAACCGAATTTTTCTTAACGTAAACACCTATGATGTTGAAACCCAAATGCAAAAATATCTTAAAAAGGTGTTTGAAACGCAATCGGTCAATGATGTATACGCGGTTTTTGAGGAGCTGATAACCGAAATTCGAAACAGCGATGACAGCTACGAAAATTCAAGAATAATAAACAATGTTTACCACATTATAGAAACCGAATATATGACCGATTTAACCCTTGAATCGGTAGCTCAGCGTCTGTATTTTTCGGCTTCCTACCTCAGCCATTTATTTAAAAAGGAAACCAATCAGAACTTTATTGACTATATTAAAAACTACCGCCTGCAAAAATCCTGCGAGCTTTTAACAAATACAAACTTGCGTATTTCGCAAATTTGTACTAAAATCGGATATGAAAGCACGTCCTACTACTGCGCGCTTTTCAAATCCACCTACGGTATCACGCCTACGCAGTACCGTAAAAGAAAAAGCAGGGATAGCAAATGAAGCTTATAAAAACACTGCCGCTGCGGTTCAATAATCTGCCATACCGAAAAAAGCTGCTTATAACACACTCGCTCGTTTTGGTAGTGCCTATTATAGTGCTGGGGTTTTACTCGTTTTATCAATCACGCAAAATGCTTATAAACTCAAAGCTTACCGATATAGACTACTATTTCAGCCGCGCGTCTGCCGGACTTAACGAGGCAATTGAAAACAGCGAAAATGTTATTGATAAAATAAAAAATAATCCTACAATGAGCGGCGTTCTTAATTATGAGCCGGATAAATCGGACGAAATAATGCGTGACGCCGAAACCGTGCTTTCTCCCTTTATTTACAACGCAAAGCAAAGTTACCGCTACATACGCGAAGTAACCTTTTATTCCGCCACGGCGCGCCCGGCGTTCAGGAGCATTATTCGCCCGCGCTCGGAGTTTAACATTTCTGAATTTCGGAAAAGCAATAACGGTGATTTTAACTGGTTTTACAATGAAAAAATGATAATACTCTCCCGCGCCATAGTTATGGAAGATGAATATAAGGGCGACCTTACCATACAGATAAACCCTCAAAAGCTGCTTGAATCCACCGCATCGCCTAATTTTTTCAATTATAACATAGCTCTTTTTTCTGAGGACGGCGGATGTATTTACAGCAGTATTTTACCTAAAGATAAGGCGCTTATTAAGGACATAAACGAGGTGTTCGGCACCGAAGAAAACACAAAATTCGGCGGGAAGGACTTTCTTATTAAAAGCATAAAGCTTGAAAACGGCTTTGTGCTTACCGCCTTTGTAAATCAGGGCACGTTTTTGGTGGGTATTAAAAGCATACTTATTACAACCCTTATTTTTCTTTTAATATGCCTGTTTTTCTCAACACTGCTGGCATTGGCGTTTTCCAACACGCTTACAAAAAGAATAACCCTTTTGAATAACGAAATAAACCGCGTTAAAACAGGCGATTTGGATATAAGCGTTCATTCCGATTATTCCGACGAAATAGGGAACCTTACCAATAATTTTGATAATATGATACGCCACATAAACCGCCTGATAGAAGATATACGCGAAAGCGAGCATATACAGAAAAAAGCAGAGCTGAAAGCCCTGCAGGCACAAATAAAGCCGCATTTTCTGTATAACGTTTTGCAGGCGGTAAACTGGAACGCTATTGATAAGGGGGATACCGAAACCAGCCTGATAGTGGTAAATCTTTCAAACTTTTACCGCGCCGTTTTAAACAAGGGCGATGATGATATTTCGGTTGAAAAGGAGCTTAAAATAGTTGAATACTATATAAATGTTGAAAAGGCGATTTACGGCGATATTTTTAAGGTGGTTTATAATATAGATGAGGACATAAAAAACTGCCTTGCCATTCCGCTTATTCTCCAGCCGCTTGTTGAAAATGCAATTGAGCACGGAATAAGAAGCCTTGCAGAGCCGCACGGGGAAATTGCCGTTTCGGCATATGCCGAGGGCGGAACGCTTGTGTTCACCGTATCGGATAACGGCGCGGGCATACCGCCCCAAAAAACAGATACCATTCTCACAAAAGCCACATCGGGCTACGGACTTAAAAACATAAACGAAAGAATAAAGCTGCGTTTCGGCGAGGAATACGGGCTGCGGCTCACATCCCCCCGCAGCCCTACCGTTTTTACAATTACACTGCCGCTTATTCCGCTTGAGCCGCAGTAAATGATTGGCAAACCCAAATGCCCCCCTGTTTCGTCTTTACCGAAACAGGGGGGCATTTACTAACATCTACCGTCTAATATCTATCTGAATTTATAACTCACCTAAAATATTAACACCGTTTATAAATTCACAGTCGTTTGCAAGCCTTGCGCCCTTATTCCCGTAATCCCTCAACGAAAAGCCGAAACGCACCGCCGCGGAAATATCCCCGTCAAAATATGTCTCACAGGTCACTTCATTGCCGCTTTGCAGCTCTGAGAGCTTGCAGGCGGGTCTTGCCGCTATAATATTATTATCCTTATCAAGCAGCACAATATCGCAGCTTTTCATTGAGTGCGGCGCCGAAAAACCGTAATTTATAAGCTTCAGCTTAATTTCGGTAAAGCGCCCCGCCTTTGAAATTTCCGCATTTTTCGCCGCTATATGGTAGCCGAGAAAATCCCTTATGTACTCATAGCAGCTGCGCTCTATCGCCTTGCCGTCGGCACCTGCAAACCACTCGGGGTTAAAGGGCATACCGTTTTCGGTAAGCATTTCGGGCGTTACAGGCTCTGTTTTCCACCGTTCAATAGAGTAGGAATTTTCCCTTGCCCATTTTTCCTTATCCTTGCCCCGCTTTTCCTTATAGTTATGCTCTATGCTTAACGAGGTGAAATGATGCTTTGCAAGACGTTTCGCAATAGGAAAGCCCAATAAATTGCAGCGGTCGTCCACCCAGGGCATTTCGCCGTCCACCGTGAAATAAGGCGTTTCCTCGGTCAGCTGCTCATAATACGGGCTGTCGTCCTTAGCGCCTGTGTTCCACGGGTGGGGCTCATCCAGTATATAATCATCGTGATACCCTACCCTCGCTCTGCGCATATCGTATTTATCAAGAACATTCTTTATCCATACATAGCGCACCTGGACCGACAGATTTTCGGGTATATTATCAAGCAGGTGGCTGAGTATGGTTTTTCTGTCCTGCTTAGCTCCGCCCGACCATTCGCCCCACGGTCCCAAATATCCCGCCTGAAAAGCATAAATCACATCACGGTTGCGCGCAATCACGTTTTCCAGCTGGTCAATGTGGCGCATTATCTGTTCTTCCTCTACGTCCTCTCTTGCCCAGCCCTCTTTATCGTCGTGAAGAATATAGGCAAACCGCAGCAATATTTTTATTCCCTTTTTGCGGCAATAATCAAAAAAGCTTTCAATGCTGTTTATCGCGACATCGTCTAAATCCTTTTCTTTGTAGTTGGTAAGATAAAAATAATGCTGGGTAATAAGGGGTCTGTCCTCCTTATATTTTTCAAGACATTCATCAAGAAACACATAAGGGTCATAGCTGAAAAGCCCTTCTTTACCCGATACCTCCATTTTGGTTTCCATTCTGAAGCCCCTATCGGGGTTTTCAAGCAGTATTTCCGTTTCCTTGCCGCGCAGCGGCTTAAATTCAAATGTTTTCATAGCGAAATATCCTTTTAAATTAGTTTCGGCGGATGCTCCCACCCGCCGAATTTTTTTACTTTATCGACTCATAAGAACCTTTCTGCAAGCTGCCAGGTCTGCCGCAGTCACGCTGCCGTCGCCGTTTAAATCGCACATAAAGTTTTTATCCTTCGTGCCCGCAGTCACCTTTTTAAGGGCTATAAGGTCAAGCAAATCGGTGCTGCCGTTAAGACTTACATCAGCCCCGCCGGTAAGTGACTTATAGCTGCTTACCGCCGCGGTAAGTGCAGCAGAGTTCACAACATTTTTCTTTTCATAACGCGCAAGCGCTTCATAAGCGTTGTATGCCGCGTCTATCAGCCCGGTGCTTTCGTCTGTTGCGGCTACCTCGCCAATGCCGTCAATTGCCGCCATTGCACCGGCAAGCGTATCGGTTTTTTCATACGCTATATCCGCAAATGAAATTTTCCCGAGCCTGCTGCCTGTCGCGTAAACATCCACCATGTCAATAGTTTCTGCATCTGCCGAGATATTCGCTCCTGAATATACAAACTGCTTTCCGTCATAATTCAGAATTACGCGTTCTCCCGCGTATATCAGCTCCATATTTATCCAGCGGTCATACGGTGAATAATCATCGCCAAAGTATTCGGCATAGCTATACCATTTTTCCTCGCCGCACACCACGCGCATTTGAGTTTTGTAAATATATATGCTATTGCTATTAAGGCTGAATGTCATTAAAACTGCATCGGAATCATCGGCTACCGAACCGTCAATATAAAAGCTTGCCTTAAACGCGCGGTTATCTTCATAATCGGTCTTCTCGCGGAACCAGCTGCGCCCGTTATTGCCGCTTTGAGCTAACACAGCGGCCTTTCTGCCCGCAATCGTTGCAACGGAGTATTTCGGTGTGCTCCATGCACCGCTCCAATAATCGCCTAACATTTTTCCGTCCTCAAAATGGTCTAAATCAACGGCTTTTATGCTATCACGTGTTTCGGAAATATCGGTTATTTTTATACTCTTTATTGATACCTGACCGTTTTGCCCGTAACGCCCGAATCGAATTACGCCGCTTTCTCTGTCGGGGGCGGCATCAGTGGTGAAAAGCTGTGTGCCGTTAAGATACATTGAAAGAGTATTGCCCTTGCAAATTATCTTAACCGTTTTGTATTCATCCGAGCCTATACCGGTACCGCAATATGTCTGCCCTGTTAAATGATTAAAGATTCTGCTCTGCTGCATTCCTATTTTTTCGCCACCGGGCAGCGCCAGAATAACACCGTGATTCCAACTGACGCCCGTAAATTTCAGCTTCATTTCAATTTCAAAATCTTTAAGCTTACAAGCGCCCGCACCGATAGTCCAACCGGAAACATTCCCAAAATTGGTAGGTGCGTCTTCTTCCCACGCAAGATTATAAACATACGCTTGTTCCTCGCTGTTATATGTACCCTTGGCGGTTAGCGGAAAAGCGGAATAAGCGTCGGCGGAGTAATCAGCATCGGTTACCTCAGCAACATCACGCGCCCTTGATTCAAACACTTTAACATCGGCAATTTTTGTGCCGGCGTAGCCTAACATCAAAGCAATATCACCCTTGGAATCTGCCGATTTTAAATCTCCCCTGTACCAACAAATGCCGTCAAATATTATTGAAAAACGGTTTTCATATACCGTAAAATCAACCGAGTGCCATTTTTCCGAGCCCTTGCCGCCCCATTGGTCGCGGATCTGCCCCTCTTTACTTCCTATAAAGGTCATATCGTCTTGCGCCCAATAGCTTTGCCCGAAGCTGTACACATTGCTTTCGGTTTTGCAAAGCTGCGCTATTACAGGTCCCCAAATATTTGAGGTATGTTTAGCCTTATTACTCAAATTCGGTTCCTTAAATTTATAGCTTAATTTAATATTTTTATAGCCTGTTCCCTCTTTGTTAAGGGTGAGCGTATAGAAATTATCGCTTATGCTTTCAATTACAGGCAAACCGGAGAGTGTTTCATTACTCAGCTTTATGCCGTCCTCTGCGCCCTCTTCTGCCAGAGTATACGCAATTTCTTTCCCGAACAGGGTATATGTGGGAGTCGCCGTTTCGTCCTCTGCCGCCGCGGTGCAAAGCCCCGCCGCCGATGCGGTTAAAATCAGGGAAAGAGCCAAAGCCGCAGTAAGTACGCGTTTTGAAATTTTTAATTTTCCTAACATGATTGGTCTCCTTTTCATAAATAATTTTATTCCGGCAAGCAGTCTTTTGCCAAAATATCATATAATTATTGTATGTTCATATGATATTTTTGTAAATATTTCATTTTTGCTTTTTGTTTTTGATTTTTGCTTTTATTTAAAAAGCGGGTCAGGCTATTGTCGTTTTCATGCCACCATAATCAACAATTTTTTGAGTATTGTCAAATCCTGAGAGGTAACGCTGCCGTCGCCGTTTAAATCACACATAAAGTTTTTATTATTTCTGCCGACTGTCACCTTTTTAAGGGCTATAAGATCAAGCAGGTCGGTGCTGCCATTAAAGTTTACATCCGCACCGCCGGAAAGTGACTTATAACTGCTTGCCGCCGAAATAAGAACAGCGGAATTTACAACATTTTTCTGCTCCGCCTTGCCTAAGCCTTCATACGCCGAATAAGCAGTATCTATACGCGCGGCACTTTCCGCACAGGGTTCTACCGTGCCTATCGAATCAATAGCGTCCATGGCGTTTTTAAGGCTGTCAATATATTCAAAGCGCATATTCGCAACCGCACACCTTGCGTTTCCGTCGGATGATACATAACCGCCGTCAAATTTAAAGTAATCATTATCCCCGAAGTATGCTTTATACTCGCTTAAAGGCGCTGCAGCCGCACTGTGTGTGTGACTGTCAAATACAAATATAATTCGGCTGTCTGTAAATATAAGCTCAATATCTATCCGGCGGTTAGGTATTGTCGCGGCGTAATCAGCCCCGTAATTATCGGCATAATTTATCCATTTTTCAGCAGTTTTATATGTTCCGTCCTCATTCTTTTCAGGGTATCTTAATCGCAGCTGGTTTTCGTAAATGTTCATTATTACCGCGCATTTTGAAAAATCCGTTGCAAAGCCCAGCTCCATTCTGTGCGCCGTGCCTGTCGGGTTAAACATGGTGTCGGTCATATAAACGCTCATTCCAAACGCAAAATTATCTGTGCTCGGTCTGCCGGTAAATGCAGCGTTTCCGCCGCCCGCCTTCCAGCTATGCCATATATGAGCCTGCCTGCCGCCAATATTTCCGGCTACAAATTTCACCTGACCCCACGAGGTCACCGCACCCGAGGTATCATCACCGTTTTCATAACCGTAACGCTTTTTCACCGAATACGCCTTGCGCGCCTCTAAATCGGTATTATCCGTTATTTTTATGCTCTTAAAGGCAACTACCTCTGTTTTAAGCGTTCCGTCAACATAAAGCTCATAAGCAACAAGGCCGTTTTCCCTTTCTGCCGCCGCATTTTCATATGCGGCGATTATAGCGTCGTCAAGGAAAAGCTGAATATATTGCTCCTTGCACACCGCTTTTACCTTGTGGTATTTTCCGTCGTGAATGTTTTTGCCGTGCGTGGCTTCCCCGGTTTTAACGCCGTTTTTGAAATATCTTACAAGCGAGCCGGATATTTCTACCCTGGTATTTCCCGGTAAAACAAGCGCAAAGCCCCTTTGGTAGGTGTTTTCACCCGAAAATCCCTCGGTTCTGAACTCCGCCTCAACCGTGTAATTTTTAACCTTGGAATATTCCTTTACTCTTTCGGTCCAGCTGCTGTTACTGTCATAATAGTAGAAATTGACCCTTTGCTGCATATTTGCATTAAGCACCAGTTCTCCGGCGGTCTTGCTGTATACCCCGTTTTTGCTGAAACCAAGCTTTGCAAGCGGCGCAGCAGAATAATCCGCGTTAATAACCGTGGCTGCGTCCTCAACGGCAGCATAAGTAACCTCAAGGTCTGAAATTGCCGCGGAGTTTCCTAACGTAACCGAAAGCTCACCTGCTTTCGGTGCGGCTGAAAGCGTACCTCTGTAAAGGCAGGCACCGTCAATTAAAAACGTTATATTATCGCCCAAAAGGGTAATTTCAGCTCTGTGCCAATTGCTGTCGTTGAGCCCTGAATATTGGTCTGCTGCTACTTCCTTGCCCTCTGCCACAGCCATAGCCTGCGCTGCCTGCCAGCGCCCCATATGGAACATATTGCTGCCGGGCATATTTACCTTTAACGTATCTTTAAACGCCCCGACCTTGAAATTAAGGGCTATTTTGAAATTCGCCGCGCTTTCGCTAAGTATAATTTTCTGTGCCGCGGCTGATTTATTTTTCACTATTCCCGAGCGGCTGTTTATGCTGCTGTCTGTTATTACCTCAAGTCCGTCGGCACTGTCTGCGGCAGAAAGCGTGAATTTTTCCGTTTTACCGAATACCCCGTAGGTAGGCGCTTCCTGCTCGGGCGGCGTTTGAGTGCCTACCCATACCTTAACAATTTGCCCCGCGGCTACGCTTACGGTATTACCGATTTGAGCAGTCCGGCTATCCGCCACCCAATATTTATCCCTGTAAACACCGCTTTGGTAACACACGGCTTTATCTGTATTAAAGGTATATGTTCCGCCCTTAGTCGAGGTGAGTATAAATTCATTATCTCCGGTATTCAGCATAAGCCCCAGCCCATCATTTTGAGAGGTATATGTAATACTGCTGCCGCCAAAGCTTTGTGTTTCGGTAAATTCCGAAACCGGGGCGTATGTGTAACTGCCGCCCGATTTACTCACCCGGCACAGCGCGCCGTCCTTTACCCTATACTCGCGCTCGCCGTTAAATTCGGCAACACTGCGCTCGGCTGTCGCCCGCGCTAATGGTACATACATATTATTTATAATTCGGTTAAAGCTGCGTATCGCGTCGGTTACTCCCTCTCTTTCGGTCCAACCGCGGTACACGCGCCCCTCCCAGTAGGCGTTATACTCATATGCCTTTACTCTCGCGGCATAGTCTGCCTCGCTCTCGTCAGCCCCGCGCACCGGTCTTGCCGCCTGTATATTGGCATACATACCCTCGCCGCTGTTTTCAATTCTGTCGTCACGGTAGCAATACGGCATAAAGCCGCCGCCTATTGAAAAAATTTTGCCCGCAATATTGCTGTAATCGTAGGTTGTGCTGCATTCGGCAAGGTGGGTAAAATTATCGTCTGATTTTGGCTGTAAATAGCCGTCTATATTATCCCAATCGGAATAATATATATCCTCGCCCACCATATCTATGCCCGTGGTTGCGGCAAGGTCCGTAACGTCATCGGCAATGCCCGCCATATTGCGCCCCGCCCCGCTGAAATTAACGCGGGTAACGCAATTATATGCGCTGTTATGCACAATATCCCCCAGCGCGCTAAGCTGGGCAAACAGGGCGTTCCTCTGCCCGCCCGTCCAGCAGTATTTATCGTGCTGCGCGGCGTTATTCCACCAATAGGGCGCTTTTGCGGTGCCGCCCTCGGCATATTTTTCAAAGGTATCTGCACCCTGGTCAACCTCGTTATTTACCTGTATCATCACACAGCGGCGCTCGGTATCGTTTTTCGCCAGCCATTGCATCATAGCGGCAAGCGCGTTTTGCTCGGCCGCCATAGTGGCGGCGCACGAAAAATCAAACCATACGCCCGTGCCCTCGTAATTTTCGGGGTATACGCGTTTATATGTATCGGTATTATTCAGTATATAGGTCGGTGCAAGAGCTCCGCCGCCGCAAACATTGGTGCCGAACCACAGCCACTGAACCGAAAGGTCATATTTATTAAGGAAATTATAATAATACTGTAAACGCGAAAAATCGTACACTCCGGCTGATTTTTCAATGTTTGACCAGTAAATAGGTATGTTTACCGAATTAAAGCCGTCCTCCTTCACTTTTCTGAAGGTCTCTTCTATAAACTCATCCCTGAGCTTCGCCGCAATTTCTAAATATTTTGCCTTTTGCTCAGGGGTGTAGGCGGCGCTGTTTTGGTAGTAATCCACCTCCGGCAGACCGTATTCCGCTCTTTCGGCAGCGGAAAGCCTGCCCTTATCCTCCATATACCAATCGGCGCGCAGCTGCATGGAATACGCAAGGTACGGCGCACCCTTATATTCAATATATTTTCCGTTTTTCCCCGTAACCAGCCTTGAAACACAGTCTGTACCGGAAGCATAATCAACCGATGCGGCGCTTGCGGGCATTCCACCAACAGCACCCAAACCCAGAGCAAGCGATAATAGCAAAGCCAATAACCCTTTTGGATTCTTTTTACCGGGCATAAAACTCAACTCCCAAGTTCTATTTTGCACTTTCAACAAACTATACCTTATAATTCATAATTTAATTATATATTATTGCAAAACAGATTGGCAATATCCTATTTTTTTGATTTATTGTTGCTTTTTGCTGATTTGAAAATCAGATATAAGGATAAAAATGAATACAAATACACAGAAAGAGATTCCCGATTCAAAGGACGCATAGGGATATTATTGTATTTTCTGCCGCACGAGAAACAATGCCGAGGTCTCCGATTATTACACAAGCGAACGCGAAGATAATAACATATTCGGAAAGCTCACAGTTTTTTTCGCAAATACAATTATATATATTTCATTCCCGTCATTCACCGGCATTTTAAATTTTCACGCATCTTTTTCTCGTTGTTTTCTCAAACATTATTATATAGCTTAAAGAATTTCATGATTTGAAATAATAGCATACATCAGGCTTGCTTCCGTCTGTTACCTCAACCCCAGTGATGATCCGGTCATCACTCATCGCAATATGTGTTTTGTATCCGAAAAATGTGGATGTGGCCGTCTTGTGCCCAAATCTTGCATCTTCATCATCTTTAGAGCGAATCTGCCGAATGCGGTCGCTGTCCGGCAGTTCCTTTATACGATTGTATAATGCCTTGATCTCGGCATTGTCACTCGCTTCTACTCCACCTTGTATTTTTTCAAGCAATTCGTAGGTATATGCTACTTCTTCGGATAATTCTGCCTCTATGTATGGTTTCTCCGGAAATCTTTCGGATAGATCATATTCATGCTTGTATATTTCTTTGCGAAGCTGCTTGGTTAAGTCCCTGAGAACCTGAGTTGCGCTTTTTGCCCTCACCGCAGCTTCGATGTGCGTCGCATCGACGATGATCGTTCCGGATTTGATCAGCCCTTTTTGAATCGCCTGCTGAATCGTCTCTTTCAGCATATCCTCCGGTATGTCCTCTGTGATCCGCGTCTTCCTGAATTTCGTCAATAGACTGGGATCAATCATCTTGTCTTCCGGTGAAAGGCCAAGAAAGTATTTATATGCCATATCTGTTTGAGCTCTGGAAATAAGTTGCTCATCTGACAGGTCATACAGCTTCTTTAAGAACAGCAGCTTTAACATCATCTCCGGTTCTTTTGCCGGTCGACCGAAGTTCTCGCAATATTGCTTGCGCATCATGGGATTTACAAAGCTGAAATCTATGCTGTCCTTTAACCTCCGCAGAATATGATCCCGAGGAATGATCGCCTCATATAATCCTTGATATGGCGACAAATCCAGTACCTTCTGTGAGTTATCCTTCAGCATATCTTTCCCACCTTTTCTGTTTCTATTATACCATTTTTTAAATCAAAACCACCGGTTCAACCGGTGGTTTGCTCCACCCCTATAAGGGGTGATTACTGGCTTGACCCCTAAAATGGGTTTCGAAAGTTTAGCACCGCATTACATTCTCCGGCAACCGCTCACGTGAGGTTGTCTTTTTTTGCCTACTTTCTCTTGTCACCCGTAAACGGGTCAGTAAATTCTTTTATACTAATCTGGTCTGCTGCATAATCTTCTTCTAACTGATTCCTTATGTATTCCGCTATAACTTTTTTATTTCGACCGACTGTATCTACATATCTGTGTGTTCAGCCGGTACCAAAAAGTCAAGAACTATTTTTGCTCAGCTGATTCTCTATGTGATACGACTTCGAGTATACTTATATGTATCGGACTGACTCGAAAATTTTCGAGCCGGTCCATTTTCTTTACTACCCGATTATCAGGTTGCCATGCATATCATAGAACTTGACATTGCGTTTTACCTCCGCTTTCCGAATGATTATCCGATGTTGCAAGCCCAAACTTTTTCAAGGCTTGCTTCATTGTCCCGGACTTTTCACCGTAAAGGTCATTGTCCCGGACATTTTCCCAATACCAGTCACTATAATCGGTATCCGGATTTTCCCATTTCAGCAGTTCGGTATCATCGTTCCAACCGCCTTTGAGAAAATCACTTACTTCTTCCTCTGTTTTAAGCAGCCGTCCCATCCAGGTCTTGTCCGCAGATTTCGCTTTTGAACTGTCATTGAAACCATCCGGATTATTCAGGCAATCCCTTAAAAGCTCAAAATCGTATTTTGCCATTTCGTCAAGGGTGTAGAGATAGTTTTCTTCCTTCAATCCCTTCCAATTGTAAACGATCCCTATGAGCATGGTTCGAGTGCTCAGGACATCCGAGAAATACTTCACATTGTCTGCTACGGACGCCTTGAAATATAACTCGTGCAAATGACCGCAATCGATTCGCTCATTTGTTTCCCTGTCGATGATCGCCAATGCGTGAAAATCGTTTGCGGAGCTATCCCCGTCGAACATGACGAAGGTAGAAAAAAGAACACCGTCAACGATTTCTTCCGCTGTCTTATCCGGTAAAGACAGCCAATAGTCTCTAATGGTTTTAATCCCTTGTATAAATTTTTCTTGCTGCTCATTTCTCTGCATTCAAATCAACTCCTTTTAATTCATAGACTACATCCGCTTTTACATATCGTTTCTATAGGTCAGAATGTGCCAGTAGTAATCATACTCGTCTCGAAAATCAATATCCTCCTTGCCTTCTTTACGGAAAGATTCAAGAACATCGAAAATCTCGTCAACAACATCTTCCACCGGAACATTCTTTATATATTCTTCAGGAGAATACCTTTCCCCCTCGGTGCCTCCGAAATAAAACCAACTGTTTCCTATTCTGCAAACGGTGCCGTGATCGGCATTGGGGTCCTCCGCAAAAACGACCAGTTTCGCCTTTATTCCGGATTTAATCATCTCTTTCGTAATCACCATATTTTCATCGTAATCAGCCACGGTTATCTTCCCCCGGATATGCTGTGCCGAATTCTGCGATGTTTAAAAGGCTTTTGCTTGTCCAACCGCACACGGCAACCAACAAATCCTCAATGCTGTCATCCAGAATCGCCTTTGCAAGATAGTATCCGATGCGCTGTTTCTTTTCATCATCGGAAACAACCTGCGCAACAAACGCCTCGCCGAGCTTTTCCGACATTTCCAGGCTTCCCATAACCGATTGAAGTCGTTCCCGTGTCCTATCCGTCGTCTTTGGAAAGAAACTTCCGGCCGAAGTCATCGGTTTTACAGTCAGGGTATAAAACAAACGAGAACTTTCATCGCCGTTATGATATAATCCCAGGGCAGTTTCACTGCCGGTGCAGAGTTTTTTATAAAACTCACTTTCTTCCTCGTTGTTCAGTACGGTATAGAAATTCTGCTCTGCATTCTTTTGCTGTTTATCCACCCACCTGTAAACCTCATCAAGAGAGGAAGCAACATATAATTCATTAACTGCACCGTCTTCAATGGCCAACTCATGAGAGTTTTCCTCATAGCAAACATAAACCGTATTGCTTTTCATAACCGCAGCAGGCTCTGCCGCTTGTCTTTTCTCATCGACATCAGCCAGACGGTTGATCGCCCTGATCAGCGCCGGCAGCTGATGCTCAAAAAATTTTTTTCCGTACATTGTCTCGTGAAGTTGAAATCCCATTTTTATTTCTCCTTTTTCATCTTTTGGTTTTTAAGATACACCTGTCTTGCGCTGAGGCCTTCTTCATAGAGTTCGCAGCGCTCCATATCCGGCGTCCTTACTTTAATGGACGGTTCTTCTTTTCGTCCGAGCATGAATTCTTCCCTATGCTCCCAAAGCCAACGCCGATGAGCTTTTCCTTGCTCACTCCGTTCGACCATGCAGCAATAACCCCTGCCATCCTCTTTATAACGGTCAAGCCATTTGCAGCCATGACAGTTTTTGACCTGATATTCTGCGTTGCCGGTATTGTTCATACAAAACTTCCTTTCTGCTTTTCGTCTTTTAATGTGTAATGTTTAACGATGACAGCGAAATACGGATACCCGTCACGCTATCTTCTTTAATGTCGGCGTCCACATAGGGTAGATTTGTGCGCAGTTTAGGGTTGGATATTGGGGATTTTCTCGCCTGTAAGCGGTGTCAAAAATGGGGATGTATGGTTTTTATCTTCTTGCAGGCACAGGTCATGCAAAAGATAAGTGCCGCTTTTCTACCCTGCCATAGTGCTACTCCAAATTTTAGCATCCACACGCCGCTTGGCAACGCAGGCAATCACAAAGGTGATAACCTGCGCAATCGGTACGGCAAGCCATACGCCGGTCAGCTTCAGCATTGGCGGAAGAATCAGAAGCATCAGAAGCGTATCGAGCGGCTCGGCATATACAAGAAGATAGGACAGAGCATTCTTTTCCGTTGCGTAGAAATAGGAAGTCGTAATGCGGACAAACGCCAGAAACAGCAGCGTTGCGAGGAAAAACGGAAGATATTGAATGACCCCGGCATTTGTCTCCGCCGAAGCACCAAACAGAATGCCGATTTTTGCTCTTGCAAGATAGACGCCGACCATACAGACTACCGTAATCACAGCAGCGGTCAAATATGGCAGCTTTCGGGTAGCCCGAACGGAAGATTGGTCTTTCTCTCCGTAATACTGACTGATCAGCGGTTGGCTGCCGTCGCCCACTCCTTGCAGCAGCAGATAGAGAATCGAGGTAATATAGCCGATACAGCCGTAGAATAGCGCATTAAGGCTTGAAAAAATAAAAATTTTGTGCTATAATATACTTGATAATGTCCGTATAGAGATAGATACTGAAACATCAAGAACAAGATAAAGAAGCAGAACAAAAAACCAACAAATTATTAAAACCAAAACTCTCGACGGGAGGTAACCGCCAATGAAACACAATAAGATTACAAGCGCAGATAAATGACTTTTCCCTTGCGCTTTTTTGTTATTTTTGAAGGAAGTAACGACGAGGAAATGAATCACAAAAGAACAACGGACTTGATCCATAACGTATCGTAACGTTAAAAGCCGCGTGATTGATTATAAATATGACATCATAAAAACATTTCCAAATCAATCCAGTCTGCAAGAATAAAATTACAATCGGCGAGGATGAGATATATGATACTTGAATTAAACAATATAGATAAGTCTTTTGGCGAGAAAGAAGTTCTCAAGGGTGTTTCTTTCACGGCAGAGGGCGGCAAAGCGTTCGGGCTTCTGGGCAGAAACGGCGCGGGCAAAACGACGTCTATCCGTATTATTATGAATGTGTTTCCCGCAAACGGCGGAGAGGTGCTTCTGGACGGAAAGCCGATTGACTATAACAAAATCGGGCTTGGCTATCTTCCCGAAGAAAGAGGACTGTACCCCAAAAAGCTTGTTATTGACCAGCTTGCATATTTTGCGGAGCTGAAGGGTATGAGCGCAAAAGAAGCGGTCAAGGCGGTGGATTACTGGCTGGACAGGCTCGGTATGACCGAGTACCGCAACAAACGGCTCGATACCCTTTCAAAAGGAAACCAGCAGAAAATTCAGCTGATAACGGCTCTTGCGCACGATCCGCATATTGTCATTCTTGACGAGCCTTTTTCGGGGCTTGATCCCGTAAATGCCATGCTCCTGAAGGATGTGGTAAAGGAACAGATTTCGCAAGGGAAAATCGTTTTGTTTTCAAGCCACCAGATGGCGTACATAGAGGAATTTTGCGACAGTATCGCAATTCTCAGCGCAGGCAGGGTTGCAATCAGCGGAGATTTGATTGAAATAAAGAGGAATTACGTGCGCGATAAATTAGTGGTAAGTACAACAAACCCCGAACGGATAAAATCCGATTTGGGAAAGGCTTGCGCCGAACGCGAGGACGGCACGCTGATTATTCAGCTTGCAAGCCCCGCCGAAAAGCAGTCTATGATGAAACGGCTTGTAGAATCCTATGATATTGACGAGGTGAAAGTGTTTGAGCCCTCCCTTAACGATATATTCGTAGAGTACGCAGGCGCACAGGTGTAAGGAGGCAGAGCGATGAAACAGTTTGGAAAAATACTCAAATTCGAGCTGAAAGGCTATCTTAAAAACAAAGTCTTTGTGGGCGTCACGATCTTTCTTGTAGTCGCAATCGCTGTTGCCATGTTTATTCCGAATATTATATCGGCGCTCAAGTCCGGGACAACACCGCCAAAGGATCTTCCCGTAATGCTTGTTTACGCCGAAGACGAAACCCTTTCGGAAACCGTAAAAGAATATTTTACGCAAGCCTTTACGGGGTATAACGTAAAAGTTGCCGACGGAACGCCTGATGATATAAAATCACAAATTACAAGCGGCAGCGTAGAATGCGCTTTTGTTTTGAACAGTCCGTCGTCTTACACTTATTACGTAAACAATCTCAGTATGACGGATTCTAATCAGGCAATTGCGAACACGGTATTGCAAGAGGTTTACAGAGTCAATGCCATGATACAGAGCGGGCTGTCACCCGAACAGGCGAAAGATATTATGTCGGTGGTTATCGAAAGCGACACGATGACTCTCGGTGTTGACCAGATAAAGAATTATTTCTATACTTACATAATGATACTTGCCTTATATACGGTTATTATGCTTTACGGGCAGCTTGTTGCGACCAACGTAGCGAGCGAAAAGAGTTCGCGCGCTATGGAGGTTCTGATTACGAGCGCAAAGCCGACAAGTATGATGTTCGGCAAGGTTTTTGCGTCCTGTATCGTGGGCTTTACCCAACTTGTGCTTGTGTTCGGCTCGGCATTGCTGTTCTATAATATCAACAAAGCGCAGTTGCAAAATCCGGTAATCGCTTCGATATTCGATATGCCCGTAAGCCTGTTTATTTATATGCTCGTGTTCTTTGTTCTCGGCTTTTTGATTTACGCTTTCCTTTACGGCGCAATCGGTTCAACCGCGTCAAAACTTGAAGATATAAGCACTATGGTGCTGCCTGTCACCTTCTTATTCATTATTGCTTTTATGGTAGTTATGTTTTCGATGGTAGGCGGCAACGCTAACTCCGTGTTGATGAAGATATGCTCGTATATTCCGTTCACTTCGCCTATGGCGATGTTTACGAGAATTTGTATGAGTACGGTTGCCTGGTATGAAATTTTTATTTCTATTATCATCTTAATCGGCTCTACCGTCGGTATCGGCGTTCTGTCGGCTAAAATTTACCGTGTAGGCGTTCTTCTCTACGGCACGCCACCGAAGCTTACAAAAATTATGAAAGAGGTTTTTAAGAAACAATATGGATAATAAAGCAAAACAAGGCGGGCTTGGCATCGTATCCGTTCTGACAATTATCTTTATTGTGCTGAAGCTGTTGGGTGTTATTAAGTGGAGTTGGATATGGGTGCTTTCGCCCATATGGATTTCCGCTGTGATTGTGGTCGCTGTGTTTTCTGTCATCCTGATTGGCGGTAGGATTAAAAAGGGGAAATGGTAACTTCTCACATCCAAAGCCGAACACCGCTCCACGCACCTGTTTTCGTGACTGAAAGCAGGTGCTTTTTTGTTCCCGAACGGCGGCATTTTCAGAAAACAAGCAAGGCAGTATAAATCTGAAAGTCGCCCACAGCAAAGAAAAAAACGGCGATTCTCACCCCGAAAAACCGCATAATCATGCCCGCCCTTCGGCTGACGGAGATGGGGACGATGCAAAAGTCTCCGATCCGAATACAGAAAAAGATACCGGAAGCTCACATTGTACACCTCGAGGCTTTCCGGTATCTTTCTCTTTATTGTACGGCGTAAAAAGAGGATTATGTCTTTGCGAGCGTCCAGCTCCGGCTCTCGGTCTGAATACGGACCATATGAGCGAAGATGCCGCCCGCTTGCAGCAGCTCTGCGGGAGAGCCCTGCTCGGCTACCGCGCCGTCACTCAGCACTACGATCCTGTCTGCGCCCGAAACGGTACGCATCCGGTGGGCGATGATGAGGACGGTTTTGTTTTTGATGAGGCGGGAGAGTGCCTCCTGAATGGCTGTTTCGTTCTCCACATCCAGGCTGGCGGTGGCTTCGTCCAGCAGAATGATGGGCGCGTCCTTCAGAAACGCACGGGCGATGGAAATGCGCTGACGCTCGCCGCCGGAAAGCTCACAGCCGTTTTCACCGATGTTGGCGTTCCAGCCGTCGGAGAGCTTTTCTGCGAACCTGTCCACATTGGCGAGCTTTGCCGCCGCGATCACCTCTTCGTCCGTGGCGTCCTTGCGGCCGATGCGGATATTCTCCAAAATCGTATTGTCGAACAGCGTGACATCCTGGAACACGATGGAATAGAGGCTCATCAGCTTTTCCGGATCGATTCCGGAGATATCCATGCCGCCAACGGTGATCCTGCCCCGGTCAATGTCCCAGAACCGCGCCGCCAGGCGGGAAACGGTAGTTTTACCTCCGCCGGAGGGTCCGACCAGCGCCGTGACCTCTCCCTGCTTTGCCGTAAAGGACACATCCCGAAGCACCGTTTCGCCGCTCTGATAAGAAAAACCCACATGGTCGAACACAATGTCACAGTTCCGATTGGTAAGCTGTTCGCTTCCGGTCTGCACGTGGCAGTCCAGAATCTCATTCATGCGCTCGATGTTGCTGTTGGTGCCGATGATGGCGGCAAGATTCTGCAGAGTACCCTCCAGCGGGTCATACAGGCGGGATACCACCAAAAGGAACATAAAGAAGGTCAGGACATCCAGCTCACCCTTTACCAGCAGAGCCGCGCCCGCAAGGGCGGTGGTGGCAATGCCCAGCCGCAGCACAAGTCCCGCGGAAACCACAAAGACAGCCGTTCCCAGCTCGCTCCGGACGAGGCGGCTCTCTACGGCACGGATTTTCTTTTCCAGCCCCGAAAGGTATCTCTCCTCGGCATTGTTGGCGCGCAGATCGGGCATCGCTTCCATGCATTCCTGAATACCGTCCTCGCAGGCGATCTTCGCTGCCGTTGCTTTGCGGGAGAGCTTTTTCTGCACGTCTGAGGCAAGCAATACGATGGCAAATGCCACCGGCAGCGGCCAGACGGCGGCAAGCGCCATGCGCCAGTTAAAAAACAGCATCGACACGGCGATGACCGTAGTGGAGAGGATCGCACCGTACAGCGGCGCGACAAAATGGGATTGGCTTTGCTCCAGCACGGCGCAGTCGTTCATGATGGAGGAGGTCAGGTCGGCAAGGTCTTTCTTTCCGAAAAAGGACAGCGGAATCTTTCTCAGCTTCTCGGCAAGCCCCACACGGCGCACACCCGATTCCACATAGGTGACAAGAAAGGTGTTGTCGTATTCCAGCCGTGTGCAGACAACAATGAACAGTGCCGCCGCGACACAGCCGATCACATAAAACGGAATTCTCCCTGTCGTCAGCGTGCCGTTCATCATATCGCCCACCAGCCGGTACAAAAGCCCCACCGGCAGCATGAAGGAGATGTTTTGCAGGGCACAGCATAAAATTCCTTTGATGTTGTCAATGGCTCCCTTTCGGGAAAGCGCATAGCGTCTCTGTAAATATTTAATCATCGCTCAGACCTCCTTTTCCACTTTCCACCGGACGGACTGCTGATAGTCCTGCCACATCGTTCCGAACAGACTGTCTTTCTGCCCGGACAGCTCCGCAAAGCTGCCGCTTTCCGAAAGATGTCCCTCATTCAGCACAAAAATGCGGTCGGCGTTCACAACCGTGGACAGCCGATGGGCGATCATGATGACGGTACGTCCCTTTGCCAGCGCATTGAAGGCAGCCTGCACCTTCGTTTCGTTGTCGGGGTCGGCAAAGGCGGTCGCTTCATCAAGAATCAGCACCGGCGCGTTTTTGAGCATGGCGCGGGCAATGGCAAGCCGCTGTGCTTCGCCGCCGGAGAGGTAGATGCCCTGCGAGCCGATGACCGTATGCACACCGTCCGGGAATTTTTCGATGATGTCCGTACACTGCGCCGCACGGAGTGCTGCCAGCACCTCCTCATCCGCGGCGTCCGGCTTGCCCATACGCACATTGTCCAGAATGGTGCCTTTGATCAGATGGCTGTTCTGAAACACGAAGGAAACCGTGTTCATCAGCTCGTTTTTTTCAATGTTCTTCACATTGACACCGCCGACGGAAATACTGCCGCTCTGCGGATCAAAGAAGCGGGCAATGAGCGCCGCCAGCGTGGATTTTCCGCCGCCGGAGGGTCCGACAAACGCCACCGTCTGTCCCGCACCGATGGAAATGGAAATATTCTCCACTGCATTTTTTGTGCCGTCATAGCTGAATGTTACATTTTCCAATTCGACCGAGCTGTCCCTCGGATGCTTCGATGCGCTCGGTTGAGAAAGTGAGGGGCTTTGCAGAACACGGTCAATGCGGGTGATGGCGTCCTGCACGATCATGCCGTTTTCGCTCATGAACATCAGCTTGGTGAGCGTCAGCGAGATGACCGGCGTGACGATGATGTAAAAGAGCAGGTTCAGCAGCACGCCGCCGTCCGCACCGCCGCGGAAGAACAGAAAGCCGCCTGCGATCAGAAACACAAACACGCTGTTGACCGCCAGCGTATAGAAGATCATCGGCCAGCGCATCTGGCAGGTATATGCGATGACCCAACGCTCGTAGTTGTCGATGGCGCCCTTGAACTTTTTGAAGGAAAACACTGTCTGACCGAAGGTCTTGACGACGGGAATCCCACGCACATACTCCACCGCCTCCCCCGACATATCCGCAAGCGCGTTCTGATACTGTGTCATCTTCTCCTGCATCCCCTTGCCGGTCATGCTTGTCATCACGGCAAAGGCAAGCGCCACCGGCACAAGGCTTAAAAGCCCCAGCCGCCAGTCGAATGCCAGAAGAAGCGTCAGAAGTCCCGCAATGGTCGCCACAGCCCTTGCCTTGTCGGGGAGCTGGTGGGCGAGATAGGTTTCCGTTGCGCCGGTCGTTTCCGAAATCGTGCGGCGCAGCTTGCCGCTGCCGAACTGTTCGATTTCCCCAAGCGGAAGCGTGGCAATATGCTTCGTCATGGCAAGGCGCAGATTGGTGGCGATGCGGAACGCCGCAAGATGCGAGCACATCAGCCCCGCGATGTAGGTAAGCACGGCGGCAAAGGCAAACGCCACCGCCATCCAGCCGTAGTGCGTCACATGGACGGCGTTTTCATAGTTCGGCGCAACCTCGATGACCTCCCGCAGGATGCGCCAGATGTACCAAAACGGCACCAGCGCCAACAGTGCGCCGGCGGCGGCAAGCACCCACGAAAGATAGCTTAGGATTCGGTATGTCCCCGCGTAATCCAGCAGGCGGGACAGATTGGATTGTTTTTTCAAAACGGTTCCTCCTTGATTGCGTTTTTAGTTAGTCAAAGCTAACCTGACAGCTTTTGAAAAGCCGCCCAAGCGGCGATTCAAAGCGTATGCTTTACTTTTTCAGAAAAGAAAACAGCCCTTTCTTTTCATACGGAGCAGCACGGATTTCTCCCGCCGTGTAGCCGGTGGCGGCAATGGCGGCGCGCAGGGCGGCTTCGTCAAGCGGCTCACGCGAGAGGATAACGGTTTCTCCCTTCGTATGGGAGGAAGACACCTTTTCCACTGAAAATGTGCGGCGAATCGTATCGTTGATGTGTGCCTCGCACATGGAGCATGCCATGCCGGAAATCTTGACGGTTGTCTGAATCATTTTCGTACCTTCTTTCAAAATTGAATCCTACCCCAAAGCCACATCAAGCGTCATCATAATACTGAACCCGACAGCAAAGAAAATTGTCCCGATGTTGGAGTGTTTTCCATGAGACATTTCCGGTATCAGTTCTTCTACCACAACATAGAGCATTGCGCCTGCCGCAAAGCTCAGAAAATACGGCAGGGCAGGGATCACAAGCCGTGCCGCAAGAAGCGTCAGCACCGCTCCGACAGGTTCGACCACGCCGGAAAGCACGCCGCCGAGAAACGCCTTGCTTTTACTCTCGCCCTCAGCCTTGAGCGGCATGGAGATGATTGCTCCCTCGGGAAAATTCTGAATGGCAATGCCAAGGGACAGAGCAAGCGCGCTTGCCGCCGTGATCTGTGAGTTTCCCGCAAGAAAGCCCGCGTACATCACGCCGACCGCCATGCCCTCCGGAATGTTATGCAGGGTCACTGCCAGCACCATCATGGTGGTGCGCCCGAGCTTGCTTTTCGGACCCTCCGCCTTATCGCTTCCGATATGAAGATGGGGGATCAAACGGTCAAGCAAGAGCAAAAACAGCACGCCGACCCAAAAGCCGATAAAGGCGGGGAGGAACGACAGCTTTCCCATGCCCTCCGACTGCTCGGTGGCAGGGATCAGCAGGCTCCAGATCGACGCCGCCACCATCACTCCGGCGGCAAAGCCTGCAAGCGCACGCTGTACCAAATCGCCGAGAGATCTTTTCATAAAGAACACGCACGCCGAGCCAAGCGTCGTCCCGATAAAAGGAATCAATATTCCGAATAATACTTCCATTTGCTTCACCGCCTTTGCGTTGTGCTTTTATTTGTTTTTTCTGAAGCCCGCCTCGTCACGATATTCGGGATGCTCCTTCAGATACGGGTCTTTGTCGCCGCAGATGGTATAGTCGCATCGGCAACCGTCCACGCAGGTGTTCGTCCGCACCAGCCTTGCGCGGAGCAGCTCCATGGAAGCAAAGTCCACGTTGCACAGAGCGGGCATAATATTCGTAAGACCGTGCCTGACAGCAAACTCCGCCGCCGGACACGATGTGAATTCATAATAAATAGGCTTATCTTTATCGTAAGGCGCAACCGACATCTCGTAATCGTGCCATTTGTCACAGCCGCATTTTGCCCGCACAAACGCCTTGTACATCAGCTTTCTCCAGAACGGCTTGTTGCAGTCAACGAACCGCAGTTTGCGGAAAGTCGGAAGGATCAGATTTTCCTCCATCTCTTCGATTTCACGGAACGAAGTAACTGCTTTGCAGACAACATAATAGCTCATGATAGCGATGCAGTCATAGGTGCCGCCTACGCCGTTATGGAAGTTCTTTTTGCCGCCCAGATCGGTGCGCCAGTCGGAGAGAAAGTCGATGTACTGCCGCTGTACCTTTTCCCATGTCGCCTCTCGCTCTGTCGCAGGATAATGCAAAGCAATTTTTGCCCGTATCTCTTTCTTGCAGGGCTTTGAATACAGCACATGGTTTTTGCGGTCGAATTGAAGTTCTCTATCTTTCATCTATTTGCCTCCCTCCTTGAAAATCGTGGCATACAGCAGTCATTTCATCGTTTCCGCGCCGTGACGCATAGCCAACTTTTCTTTTTGTGTATCTGAACATCGTGAAAGCCCGCCTGCTCCAGATACGCTTTCAGCTCTGTGTCTTTATGGATGGTCATGCCGCCGATGATCTCCGTCCATTTCTCGTCCCTGTCCGTGTCGCCGTTGCTCTCGTTGCAGATGAGAAAGGTTCCGCCGCTCTTCAGCACCCGTCCGACCTCGCAAAAGCACTGCGGCAGATCAGGCCAGAAGTAGACGGTTTCAAAAGCCGTGACCAGATCGAACTGCTCCGATTCAAACGGCAGCTCCGCCACGCTCGCGCACAGCACATCACAGCGTCCCCTCGCAACGGCGGATTTGTTGACCCTTTTTGATTTTTCAACGCTGACGGGCGAATAGTCGATCCCCCGCACAGTGCCTTTCGGACACAACTTTAACAGTCTTTTGATATTCGCCCCGCCGCCACAGCCGCAGTCAAGCGCCTTGGCATCCGGAGTAAACTCCAAAAAGCGAAGTCCCCACCGCGCCACGGGGCTGTGACCGAGATTCATCAGGGCAACCATGATTTTTCCGCCAAGCCCCACGGGGTTGCGGGTGTTTTCAAAAAATGACATATCACACCTCCGATTTCACACATTCGGTATAAGTTAACGGGAAGGATGCTTTCAGAACAGCGCTTTTCCGCACCGTCCAGCCGTTCTGCCGAAGGAAAGTCAGATATTCCTCCCTCGTCCATCTGCTGTGAAGGGGAAAGCCCGCCAGCTTCATAAAAAACGCTCTCACCTTGCCGGAAAACGAATTTCCAGCGTGAGTAAATGTCGGCGCGATCAACACACCATCGTCCTTCAGCACCCGGCGAATCTCGGCAAGGGCTTTCTCCGGCTGCGGCACGATGTGCAGGGCGTTTGACACGATCACCGTATCGAAGGATCCGTCCGCATAGGGCAGACGGAACATATCCTGCACGGAGAAGTGTAGCTTGGCAGAGCGGTTATCCCGCTTTGCCTCGGCGATCATCTCTGCGGAGGCATCCGTCGCCTCGATGTGTGCCGCCACATTCACGATATTTTTTGCAATCATGCCGGTTCCGGCGGCAAGCTCAAGTACCGTCTTAGCTTTCACGATCGGTCGGATAAGCTCATACATTTTTTCATATGCCGCCCGATCCTTTCGCATAAAGCGGTCATACCTACCGGCATTTCTGTCCCAGAAATTCTTGTGTTCTCGCATCGCTGTCATTCCTTTTTCCGTCAGATTTGTCTAACCGATACATACACATCACGAGGTTAGACGCAGCTAACTCGCACATTTTTGAAAAGCCGCATCTCTGCGGCCTTCCGCTTATTCAAATAACTCCCTGCAAGCGCCATGCACCAGCGTTTCCAGCACCTGCGGGTACAGTTCTCCGATCTGCTCCTTATGGGAGACGGTCAGAATCAGTCCCCGCACCGTCGCAGCAGCCAAAGACACACCACACTTGGGCATAAGGTCATGATTCTCCAAAAGTTGACGGATGTGCGTCTCGCCGTCGTGGTAATGCACATTTTTGACATCCTCCGGCAGTCTCTGCAAAAGCAGCTTCGCATCGTTTTCAATGAAAACCATGTCGCCGGTATCGGACAGCCGTTTGCAGACGGCAAGAACCGCCTTTGCCGCACGTTCTGCGGCCGGCAAGCCGGCATTTTCGCTCAGTGCCCGATCGGCAACTCCGTAAAGCTCAGAGTGAATGCCCTCCAGAACCGCGAAAAACAGCATTTCCTTGGATTCATAGAATTTATAGAACGAGCCTTTCGCAATGCCGACAGCCTTCGTCAGCTGATCCACGGAGGTTTTCTTCATGCCCAGCGTGACGGCGCAATGTCTCGTTTCCTTCAGCAGCGCCTTGCGAAGCTGTTCGGTTTCAAAATCTGTAAAAGCCAAGGTAGCGCCTCCTGAAATATGACCGTTTTGGTTCTTTTGGTCACATTATAACATATTGAGTTCCTTTTTTCAATAGAAATCTGAATTATCACCGCAAAAAATAAAATGAGGATGTTTTTTCCGTCAAGTAATACCAAACCGGCAGAGAAAAACAAAAAAGGCGGCAAGGATTTTACTCCCTGCCGCCCAAACCGCATCAGAACATCTGAACAGAAGAATTGTCCGGTTCTGTGTGGCTTTTACTGTACTGTCCCTGCTTCTGCGCAGGCTGGTTTGCATTTTGCTGATACCACGATGTGAGCCAACCGTCATTACCCGAATGATCTGACCGCATTGTCTGCGGTTTTTTATTTTGCGGTTAACTCACCGCCGAAAAAAGCTGCACCCGGGCAACTCAGTTCACCATAAATTATGATCAATCCTTCGCCCTGATAAGGCATCCGACGAATATTGCTGCCAGGAGAACAGTAACAACAATTGCTATAGCAGTAACATATTCAAATCCATATAAAACAGGCGACAGCGAACTTATAGCTGCAATTCCCGAGACGCACATAATCGCCGTGTTCAGACCCCGGCTGTATTTAAACCAGCTAATAGCTATCAGAATAATCAGTACACAGGTCAGGACAGCGGCAATCAACGGTCCGAAATTTGCATAGCCATACGGCACAAGGCTAAAATAGGAATAGGTTCGCACCCAAGGCTCGCCCTCAGGATTCATAAATCGCAGCACCACACCGTTTGGCAGCAGTTCAAAAATCAAAGCAATCCCTGCTAAGAAAGATAAAAGCAATTTCCTTATCTTCATGTCACAGCTCCTTATTGAATTTCGGTTCCGCCCCACTCCACTACCGTAAAACCAGAACGCTGTACTGCACTCAAATCCTGCTCCGGCAAGGGGATATACGAATCTGCCTTTTTCCAAGCCATAAAAACACGGATCAGCGTATCCGGTTCAGGGCTTACTTTAAGCTCGGCGGCGTTTGTATAAGCGTCAGTCTGGAAAGAAATAATGTTGTATGGGTTTTGCTCCATATGCGGCAGCCAATACACGATAAACTCGTTTGCTTCACGGCGGGTAAGACCCAGTTGCTCCAAGGCACCTTCCAAAAATGCAGCGGTATCCTTGCCATTTACACAAAAGCCTTTGCTCATATCATACTTCGCGTAGGTTTCGCCTTCCCAGTAAAGATAGTTATAGGTTTGTCCGTTTTTATCGGTCAATGTTCCGTCCGGCGCCGCCGTGACGACCCATCCATTGCTATACTTCGGATAGGTGCAAGTCAGTCTGCCTTCAAGATCAAGAGTAAGCTCAACGGAGATATTTGTTTCCTTTTCGGGATACAGATAAATGACCGGCTTATATGCAACATAGGGTTCCGGTCGCCAGTCGCTTGCCTGTAAAGTCAGCATATCCGCTTCCACGCGTTCATTTTCTTGGTCATAATAGGTGTTTTCATAGGTGCAGGTGATCTGATCCCCGACACACCACTCCTCTGAAAGCTTGCCGTTTAGCTTAATTTCATACGGCATCGGGATAACGGGGCTTGCAAAAAAGCAATTGGAATAGATCTTTGTGATCTTGATATGGTCGAAAAAGTTGTAATCGACTTTTTCTGCCTTGTTTTTATCAAGCCACTGCTCGGTATACTCCATATGGCGAAGGTCGTCGGATAATTGCCAGCTTGTCGCATGGATCCGAGCAGGGTAGGACTCCATAATTTCGCCCGTATAGGTCACCTTGACCACACTGCCGACCTCAACATCAAGCTTCTCCAATTCACTGATGCCAAAAGAAATCTTATCGCTGCTTTTCAGCTCGGCGCTATCTGAAACCGGCTGAACAAGAGCAGATGATTCACCGACTTCAAGTACGGTTGCTGTAAACGAATGCTCCACTTTATCTTTCTCCCGTGTCCACAAGCTGCCGATAGATCTGAAATTATTCGGAAAAAGATAAACACACAGCTTATCGTAGGTGCTATCCCCGGTCAGCCTGTTCCATTTCACGATTTTATAAGTCAAAGCGGTATATTCTCTCGTTCCGCCATCCTTATAAACACCACTGGGAATCGGTATGAAGAGAACTGCAATAAGGACAATAACGATGGGGATCCATATTTTCTTTTTCATTTTGCCGCCTCCTTATTGATGACTTTGCCATTATAAGAAACCGTGATGCTCTGTACTTTCTCAGACCTGTTCTTTTCATAAAAGCTGACTGTCCATAAGCCTTTTTCCGAGTCGAATATCGCATCGGTCCGATCATATTTTGCGGTAATACCCTTATTTGCAATTTCGATTGCTTGGGATTTATCTATGATACCGTCTGCAATTTTAACGGTGCCGAGTATCTGCATAGCTTCATCGCCATACCGGTCCCACCATTTATCCGCTCCTTCATTTATTGCCACATAAGAACCGGGCATATCGGTAAAGCTGATAAAATCCCATACCTTCTTATTATCGTAAGTGCCTTTTCGTGCTTTATATGCACCGACAGTGATTTTTTTCTCTTCAAGGCCGGTGCCGCAAACACCGAATGCGGTATAGCACCATACTTTTATTTTGCCCTCGTCCTGATCTGCCGGCCAAAAGGAAATACAGTATTCGTTGGCATTATCACCATGCTCCGTCTCATAATTCCAGTCGTGAGGGATCGTAAGTTCAATATTGGAATAGTTTCCGGACTCTCGTACCGTGGTTGACTGTGTTTTGGGGTTAACACCGTCCAAGCACACGATCACATCAGATTCGCTCGCCACATCAATGTCCGCTTCAGGTTCGATCAAAATATGCCAAGCAGCCATGTCAGAAGTACCGACCTCCGGAATAATGGAACGAATGCTGATATACAGCTTACCATCGGAACCTAATTTGACATTATCGACATTATGTCGATTTGATCCGCTGCCTTCTTCAAGAAGAATCATTACAAGAATCTGCTTTTCAAAGTATGCCTCATTGTATTTATCGCAGGCGTCAAGAAAACCGATGGTGGTGTCCGAATAAACTTTGTCTTTACGCTCCAGGTCATACTTATCTTTGCTTGCATTATAGTAAGCCTTCAGTCCATCAACAGAGCGAATGATCTTAACAACGGGATAGTCCGCATCTTCGCGATACCCGTCTGTTCTGATATATTGAGGGTTAAAATCGATAAAGGACTTTTGTACTTCTCCGCCGGAATCTCCGGTGCGGGTAACAGTAAACTCCGCCCACAGCTTGCACTTTGTACTTTCACCGCCGCGTCCCTTATCGTAAACACTGCAGTCAGTCACAAAACGGTACTTTCCGTTTTCGGAGATATCAAAAGAGTTTGACAGAGTATAGCTTTTTGTTTGAGTGGCTTTTCTTCCTAATTTATAGCCTATGGCAGTAAAGTTGAGACCGTTGATTGCACAGCTCGACCATTTACCGTTCTGCTCACGCTCAATATCGTAGCTTTCCCCATAAACCACTTCATAAGAGGTTTCGTTGACCCATCTGACATTTAACTGTGTTTTTCCTTCATCCTCGGCAAGATTTAAAATTCTGACACTTACACCGTCAAAATCCGTGTTGGTCTCGCCGATTGCAACTTTGAGTGTGCCGGATCGGCTATCGCCGTTTTTGCTTTGCCCATCATCCCGGCTGCACGCAGCGAGGCAACCCAGCAGCAAAACAGACAGTAACGCAGAAATTACTCTTTTCATTTGCCATCCTCCTTTTTGAGCACTACTCCCAGTGCCTGTAACAGCTGCACATATTGCTCCTCGGTCAAAACGGCTTCTTTCTTTGCTGCATTGTCTATAAGAATGTGGTCATTCAGCATATAACAAGTTTGACCGCCATCGGCTGCCGTAAATATGATCACATATACGGGTGCCGCATCATATGTATCGCTGCCGGACGTCTGTTGTCCTTCCTGATCTTCGTTTTTATGCTCGCCGGTCTGAACAATGTTATTAAGCATCGACTGGACCAAATGATAGACTCCTGCTATTTCTGTCGGATCGTCCTTCAATACCGCGGTCTGATCTTTGGTTGCACTGTTCTTCGTCTCTATTCGTACATATCCGTTTTGGCTATATGCAGCACCGGAAATATCTTCGGCACGCTCATCCGTTGCACCGGATTTCTTGTTGTTTACAGGCAGCATTGCCGGCAAAACCATTACAGACCATACCGTTATAATCAGACAAAGCGGTATACACACCGTAAGCGCACGGCTGCGAGCTTTTCTGCGCTCTTTTATTCTGTTTTCACTGCGGCGGAACACCTCCGCTTTTCTTTCTTCAAAGCTTCTCATAATAACAGCTCACCATCCTTTCCAAGAATGATGCGAAGCTCCTTTTTGGCACGATACAGAAGGTTATCCACCTGCTTGCGGCTTTTCTTCATGACCTTTCCTGCTTCGTCATAAGACAGATCTTCAAAATAAATCAAATGAATGACAACACGCATATCATCCGGAAGTGAGTCGAGAGCATTGTTTACGATTCTTTTCCGCTCATTCTTCAAAACGGTTTCTTCCAGTGCCTCCAGTTCGGTCGACACTTTCTCCGCCTCGGAAAGCTCAACAAAATCAATGATTTTGCGGCGCTTTATGTAATTCAACGCTCTGCTGCGACCAAGCATGAACAGATAGGTTTTCAGTGTCACCTTGAAATTGTACCGATGTTTATTGACCACCAGATCGGAAAAAGCATCGATGGCAATATCCTCGGCCGCGTGGATGTCATGCACATAACGGTCGATGAAGAACACAAGGCCGTCAAACAGTTCCTTCATTATCTCGTCAAAGGCGCTCTCATCACCTTCAAGGAAACGGCGGTAGCTACTTGCGCCGTTATCCATAGGAGTTCCTCCTTATTGCGGGATCACGTCTGATCCCTTCACTTATTATACAATCGGGCAAAGCGGCATTCCTTATAAAAAACGCAAAAGCCCGTAACTTTTTTGCAAGCTACAGGCTTTTGTCGTCATCCGTATATGGCTCTCGGGTGGTCGACGCTTCCTATAACCGCTCCGGGAAGTCTATTTCTAAAAATAATTATAGCACAACTCCGAGAATTTTTCCACACCTATTTTGTGTGTATCTCATTTCTTTACCATTTCAATTACCCTTCCTATCACGACATAACGTGCATCCTCATACTCATAGCTGCAAGTGGACAATGCAATAAATGTATCTCCGTCCTGCGGTATGGTTCTGCTTTTAAAACCCGATTGGGCACAAAGCTGTCTTACCTGCTCGGCCGACAGTTGCGTGTCATACACTTCCCCTGCGGGACTCGTCACAAACCCGGCTATCAGCTCTATGCGGAATGTGCGCTTCGGTGTCAGATAATACAAAGTCGGATGCTCGTCATAATAGTTTTGAGATCTATACCTTACGAGCGTTCCGAACATTGATCCGTTCTTCATGTTATGGCTTTGCCGGAGAGAAAAAGTCAACCTTTGCAGAAATCGGACGAGAACTCGGCGTTACACGAGAACGGGTGCGACAGCTTGAAGCAAAAGCTATATTAAAACTTCGCAAGACGGAGTATTATCAATCGGTCCAAAACTTTTTTGAAACGTAAGAAGATAAAAACTCCGGATGCATTATTGAAAGTTCGCTTTTTTGTAAATCTTTTAAGGTTGTTTTCCGATCGGTTTTATGATATAATGTATTAAAGTGCATGTGATTGCGGGTGAGAAAATGAACACATACCGAATAGCCGTTTGTGACGACGATCCGGTCATGAGAGAACAATTGCATTCTTTCTGTAGGGAGCTGCTGGACGGAGAAAGTATTCCGTATGCGATAACAGCTTTTCCCTCTGCCGCGGAACTTGAGAAAAGGATGAATTCTGATGTCGAGAAACCGTTCAATCTGCTTATCTTGGATATTCAGATGAACGGCATGACGGGACTGGAGCTGGCGCGTTCTCTGCGAAGCAAGGACGACCGTATTTCAATTATATTTGTGACCGCATGCGACAATTATCTTTCCGAGGGCTATGATGTACAGCCCATTCATTTTCTTCTTAAACCGATTTGCCGGGAAGCACTGGCAAATGCAATCCGTACGGATCTTAAATTGAATTACTTACCCAAAGCAGTCACGCTTAGCATCGGTAATAAGATACTGCATTTCTCCGTGTCGGAAATACGTTATGTAGAAAGTTATAACCACAACATAATCATTCATCAAAGTTCCGGAAACAGCAACACCTATTATCTTTCTCTTACCGAGTTTGAAAAACAGCTTCCAAAAGGCCATTTTTCACGTTGTCATAACAGCTTTCTGGTGAATCTGAGCAGAGTAAAGGAAATCGGACGGACGGACCTAACGCTTCGAAATGGTGATATGCTTCCTGTGGGGCGTACATACTATAAAGCCTTTCAAAGCGCATTTATACGATATATAAATCAATAAAATCAGCGGGTGTCATTTTCAAATGAATGACACCCGCTGATTTTATTATTTTTTCGGAATTCTTAAAGCGGTCTGAACAGTAAAAACATTTTCATCCGAAATAAAAATATCCAGCATACTGTGATATTTCTCTGCGACAGCGTTCATAAGCTTTAATCCAAAGCCATGACTTTCCTTTTCATCCTTTGTAGAAATATACTGCCCGTTCTTATCCTGTTTTGGCTCTTCAATAAACGAATTCTCACATTTTACGGCGAGAAAACCGTTTCGTTCCTCTGCCTTGAATCGGATAAAGCTTTTTTCCGTGCAGCGCGAGGCCGCCTCTATAGCATTATCCAACATATTCATAAGCAGCGCGCACAGTTCATTTTCGGAAATCGGAATCTCTGCGGACACCGAAGCAGTGGCATCAAATGATATTCCCGCCCGTGCCGCTCTGTAGGCAGCATCCTGCAAAATAGCATTGACAACGAAATTTTTGGAAAAGTGTGTTTGCGCCAGGTGCTCGCACTGTCCTCTCATATCCTGCAGCATTTTGCCCAGAGTTTCATAGTCTCCCTTTTTGTAAGCCGACTCCAAGGCAACAATTCTGTGTCTTTCCTCATGCCTGATTGCCGCACTTGCCCTCATTTTGCTTTCGATGGCACGATATCCGTCCAGAATCAGCTGATTGTGCAGGCGGAGCGCCTGTGTTTCCGTTCGCTGCGTGACAAAGGCGCACATCACTGCATATGTAGAAATTACAGCACAAACAGCAGTCAGCCAAACGGTAATCCAATACAAAAGTTCCCCATAATGCCCAAGCTCAACTGTATCACGGAACATCTGCACGATATATCCTGCAAGATACCCATTTACGGCGGCAGATATTCCGAAAGCAATCAACAGTGTAGTAAAGCTGACCGCCGTAGTGATTCCAAAATACTTCCAGAATTTCCGCTGTCGGTTCATTGCAAGAAAGAGAATCAGTAACAGTATAAAGAAGAAGCCAACCTCCCGGCGGATAAGAAAATCGACCAACCGGTTATTCAGGAAGAAATAGCCCATTCCCTTTGTAATCCACTGTGCCGTAAGACCGGCAGCCGCAAGAAGCAGCGGAATCAGACTCCAGTCTGGCTTTTTGTGTGCAACTCCCAAAAGAAATATACCCGCCACAAGAAGTGAAATCGCTGCGGTTACGCCGGCGGGAATTCCGTAAAAATTAGCATATGCATAGCTCTCAGTCGCATCGTATTCTACTGGTACAAAGCGAGCAGCCGGAGGAAACACCAAGCTGGTTGTACTTTTAACTACACATGTCATTGTGACATGGCATTCTTCATTTCTCGGCATAGGAATTACTGCCTGTGTCTGTCCCGCTGCCCCTGCAGGGACAGCGGACGAGGAGTGCCATACCTCAACTCCGTTGATACAAACCGTAAGCTCCAACCCTGCCGTTTCAAACACCAGATTCCCGTTTTCCTCTGTCGGCGGAAAAACAGTTTCAAGCCGAAAACTCTCCCCTGTTTGAGGCACAACGGTATAATCCAACGAACTTTCGGAGCCGTCTGTCTCAATTTTGACAGAAGACTGCCAATCAATATAGCGAATCGACATGTCCGTCTTAATAAAAAACTGCAGAAAACGCATTGTCCCCAAACAAAGCAGTATAAAAACGGCAGTACAAACAACCTGCAGGCAGCGTTTCATATTCGAAATTTCATTCCTTTCCATTCAACTTCATAACTCGGAGCGCCGAACTTTTCATCATTATTTTACTGGCTTTTTTCTCGTTTTGCAAGAGATATTTCACGCTTCACCCCGTCTACAGCGTAAACAACCGATATACAGCGTAAACGACACGACAGAGGCCGACATAATTTGATATAATGTAAGGGAGGAAGTATAACAGAATACTTTATGATTTGCTGCGACAAATCCCCGCCCGAAAACAATCTTTCCCCCGTGAAAAGAAAAGGAGGACTCTCTATGTACAAAAAACTCATTCTGAAGCGCTCGCTATGCGCGCTGCTGTCGGTCATAATAATCGCAGCATGTCTGCCCATGTCGGTCTTTGCCGCCGACCCGAGTGAGCCGCAGTTTTCATCGGATGCCGCTAATACTCTGATGAAAAACACAAAACCCATCGGCTTTGACAATACAACCAACCCTTACGGGTATAATGTCGGCCGTCCCTTTGCAATGGTTGAAAAAAACGAACTGCTTTATTTTGAGACATACGGCACGTCCGCAACAGGCAAAATTGCGGATGTAGGAACCCCGGAGTCTCTCAAGAACTTTATTTCCAAAAAAGGAACCGCTTCCGATGCCTCTCTGCCCAATATGGACATCAGTGCGCTTCAGACGTACTATGCGTTTGTCCAGTCCGTTTCCTTTGACCCGTTCGGCTCAGGCAGGAGAGACCATGTTGCCTATGTAGGTCTTGATAAGTCGGATAAGCAGGTCTATCTTCATATATATGATACAAGAACGGGAGAATATAAAGGCAAACAGTGGGTCGGCGAAATGAACTGGATGTTTGACAACAAAGGCCTTATTCGTGCTCTAAACCTTGAAACCAACGCCTATCTGAACATTACCGCAGGCGACTTTGACGGAGACGGCAAGGACACGCTGATCATCTATGTTCCGCACACAAAACGCTCGACAGGTTTGATGCAGACTTTTGATTACGAACCTTTTGTCGGCTGCTTTCTGTATGAATATTCCTTTACCGGCAAAAACAGCTTTGTATTATTAAATAACACAAGCATTATGGGAGAAGGCAAAAAACTCGGCTTCGGCAATGATATGCTTCATGACTCCTACAAAAAATTATATCACACCACTGTTGGAAGTCCCACGGACCCAGGGGCAAATGGTGACAGCATGTACGGAAACTCTGGCCAAACCTTTGACAACCGATTTCATAAGCTGGGCGTAGACATGGTGGTGGGCGATTTTAACGGCGACCAAATCGATGACATCGCCGTGCTGTCCTATTTCTTCATAAACAATGTAAACAGTCGCAATTTGAATCTATATCGTCCTCAGGTAAAAATTAAATATGGAAAAGCCGGTGGTAGTTCTTCCGGCGGAGGCTCCTCGTTTGTGGACGGCGACGCCGATGAAAAATTCTATGTTTGCCCGGAGGGAAAACTCCAAAATATTCTCCAAAATGATGTTGTTTATAGTAGTAACAGCATGAACGCCTGCAGCATCACGGCAGGAGACTTCAACAACGACGGATATGAAGATATCCTTGTTGCGGGCTTATATGCCAATGTCTCTGCTTCCTACGCTACCACTCATTCATCCCAAACTGCATATACAACGCTCCTTAATAACGGAAACAGAGGCTTTGTACAATCCGAATATAAGGTGATGACTTCCAACGGTTGGACGAAGGCCGGTTCCCGAACCGCAGAAGTTGTTTCGCCTTTAGCGGTAGAGGCTGTTGCTTTTAACGGTGCGAGCGCCGCAGATTTCGTCTTTATCAACGGCACGCTGTACAACTATAATGCCCAGACCGGAGAACTTGACAAGCTCACTACTTCAAACGGATATTCTTTCCGCACAAACTCAAACGGCAGCACAAACAACTTCTGGTTTGAGGGCGAGATCGGCGGTAAGACAGAATTCTTCCGCTCGGTTGCCGTCGGAAACTTTGACGGCAACAATGCAGGACGTGAGCAGATTGTGTTTGTAACCTCTGCCGAAACCGGTAACGAGGATAAATATTCCTTCAGCAAGGGTATGATTTCCGCAATCTATCCGGATACAAGCGACAGCTATGAGGCGGCAAACGGCTTTGACCTGACATTGTCATACTGGAGTCCGAACCAAGCGTACGGTGATTACTACGGCTGTACGGCTCAGGTACTTCTCACCGCCTGCGACAGAAACCAGGACGGTGTTATAGCCAAATATAAGGGCGTAAGCTATGCCTACAGCGACCCGGAGGTCAAGGCAGTCATACAGGCTGCGCCGTATTTCTCCGCGCTGAGTGACTCCGGCGAAAACGAAACCGCATATACAATCACAGAGAGTTTCGAGTTGGAGCAGTCCTCATCGAACAATGTTTCCTTCAGCGTCGGAATGTCTTACTCTTACGGAGGGCTTCTCGCCCCCGTTGAGGTGAACATCTCGGCAGGCTACTCGCTTGAATGGAGCAAAACCTATTCCACGGCTCTGCAGAAGGAATATTCCCTGACGGTTAAGGCACGGGCGTACAACACGGTGCTTGTGTCCAGAACGCCTGTATTTATCTACGCCTATGAGATACTGGACGAAAACGGCAAATGGTCGGGAGATACCGCCATAACGCTTTCCATTCCGCAGCAGCCGGTATATCAGCAGCTGAGCGTTGACGACTACAACGGCTTTGTTGATGAGTATAACAGTTATATGAATAACAAGAACTATCTTGCCATCATAAGGGAATCGGATAAAACAAACAAAGATGAAAAATACTATTATCCCTTGGTAAAAATAGATAAAGCGGCAAACTGGCTTGACGGAAACGAGGGCAACCCGTTTATGTACAATCAGCTCGGCTGGGGCGTTTACAGCCATTTGGGTGCAGAGCAGCTCAGTAAGCTCGCCATTCGACTCGGACATAACGGCGGTCTTAACGAGGTTTCGTGGGAAAAAAGCAATATAAAATCCGTTTCCGAAGAAATGTCGCACGGTTTTTATTTCAACTTCTCCATCAGCTTCGGTGTATTCGGCGATGGTATACTATTCTCGCATGATGTTGGTTTTGAAACCAGTCTGAGCTACAGCAACGGTTCGGGCGTATCCACCACAACGACATCGTCCGAAGGCTGTACCGGCGTGGTCAATGATATCGACGGTCCGGATCTTGCCTCAAACGGAATCCCTGCAAACGTATACACGCAATATACCTTTGACTGGACGCTCGGTCAGTGGTTCCGACACCTTTACGGCGATGAAAACAACAAGACCATCTTTATAGGCTATAACTTGACAAATCTCAGTGCTCCTTCACCGGCAGTGGTCGACCTTGAGGCAGAACTGCTTGACGAAGACAAGATACGCCTTACTTGGTCGCAGCCCGATAAAACTCCCGGCTGGCCGGATGCGGAGGGCTACTATCTTTATCAAGTTGAAAACGGTGAATATAACAGGATTTCAGATCTTATTCCTGTCGGCACGACCTCTTATGACATTTCCGGACTTAAAACCAATACAGAGTACGAATATGTGCTTACAACCGTTTGCAAGGTAGACGGAAAGGATAAGGAAAGTGCCTGGTCAAACTCTGCAACCATAACAACAGCAAAGAGAGACTATAAGGTCAACTATAAAATCGACAACGAGAAAGCCGCCGATATCAGTGTGCGGCACCTCGGCAATGTTAATATTAAATCGGGCGATGAGATCAATGAAAGCGATATTATTAAAATCAGAGTTTCGCCAAAGAACCGGCACTTTGAACTTGTGTCGCTGACTCTTGATAACGGCGGAGAAGAGACTGTATTCAGACCCGACCGCAACGGCAACATAGAGTGCGCGTTTGCACTGGGCGGCGAAGCTAACATATTCGTATCCACACGAAAAACATTCGATTCGGCTGAGGTCATCTTTGTCGGCGAATATAAGAACGGCGAAGACCTTCTCGGAACAGTTACCGCAAAGGTCGGTGAAACAGGTCTGCCTGCTCCGGGCGGCACGGTGACCGGCGATGTAACATTTACCGCCGTTCCGCAAAACGGCTATACACTGAAGTCGTGGAGAATAACAGATGCCGAAAACAATACGGATATTGTTAACGCGGCAGGCTCAAATACCTACACGCTTACCCTTGGCTCAACAAGATACACCGTCGAAGCGGAATTTGAAAGAGTTTCCGAAACCGACAGACCCGTGAAGCTGACCTATTCCGTTGCAAGCGGCAACGAAACCGGTATGGCGGCAACAAAGCAGACCTATCAGTCCGGTGCCGCTGTTCCCGTGGGAACGAAAATCAACTTCATCGCTCAGGCAGCAGAAGGCTATAGGGTGCAAAAGCTCGTTATCACCAAAAACGGAATTTCCGACACGGTAATAACAGATAACAGGCTTTACGATATGTACGAGTATGAGCTCACCGTTGATACCCAAACCGATATCAAGGTATACTTTACGGAGATCGAAAAATATACGGTCACAGTTGATATGCCGAATAAGAACGCCGAAATTACCGTTAAAAACGGGACATCGGATTTTGAAAGCGGTCAAAAGGTCAATTTCGGCGATGAAATCACCGTAACCGTCAAGCCGAAGGATGGATACCGTCTTGCCGACACAGAGAGCTGGTCCGATAACGGCGACGGGAGCTATACCTACAAGACCGGCAGAATCAAGATGGAAACGCATATCCGTGTGGCGGTAGAGGAAATTCCGGAATACACCGTCACCTTCCCGACAATGATTGAGGGCTGTGTGCTGACAGTGCGCAGCAAAAATGAAAAAATCACAAGCGGCAGTAAAATTCGTGAAGGCACAATTCTTGTTGCGAGTATCGTGCTTGAGCCGTCATATATCCTCAAAGGCTGGTACATCGGCGGCGAATTCAGTCCCGAAACCAACAAGACCGAAGTTTCCTTTACGGTGGACGGAGACACTCTTCTTTCCGTAATCGTTGAAAATGTAAAAGGCGACAAGGGTGATACCGGCATCGGAATCAAATCAGCAATTATTGATGAAAGCGGAAACCTCATTATTACTCTTACCGACGACACGGTGTTAAACCTCGGAAAGGTCACCGGAGATAACGGAAGTCAGGGCGAACAAGGTGTTCCCGGTGCCGCAGGAGTAGGAGTTAAATCCGTCGCAATTGATGAAAACGGAAATCTGGTCATAACACTTACAGACAACAGCGTGCATAACCTCGGGAAAGTGATCGGAGATAAGGGTGCCCCAGGCGAAACAGGTGCTCCCGGTGCCGCAGGAGTAGGAGTTAAATCCGCTGTGATTGACAAAAACGGAAATCTGGTCATAACTCTCACAGACAATACCGTGCATAATCTCGGAAAGGTAGTCGGAGATAAAGGCGAACAGGGCGTGAATGGCGTTGGTGTTAAATCCGTTATGATTGATGAAAGCGGCAATTTGATTATCACCCTTACCGACGACACTGTGCATAACCTCGGGAAAGTAGTCGGTGCAAAGGGCGAAGCCGGTACTGCAGGAACCAACGGCATTAACGGTACCGGAATCAAGTCCGCTCATATCGACGCAGACGGTAATCTTATCCTCACCTTTACCGACGGAGTTATAACCAATCTCGGAAAAATCGTCGGAACGGACGGGAAAGATGGTGTCAATGGTAAAGATGGTACCAATGGCAAAGATGGCAAGGACGGAAAAGACGGTCTCGGTATTAAAGGATGCCGCATTGACGACGGTGGAGACCTGATAATAACCCTGACCGACAACACAACGCTGAACGCCGGCAACATTTCCGCGATCAGCGATAAAGTTAGTGTTTCCAAGCCTCTTGCAACCGCAGCAGTTTCTCTTTCCGGAGTGTCTCTTCTTTGGAATATTGTTTCGCTTGTTGCGGCGATTGTAAGGAAGAAAAAACTAATTTAATTCGGATGATTGTTCGAATTTAAAAGGATGCAAGACCTCCGGCTAATCGGAGATCTTGTCCCACCCAGCAAAGCGCAATCGGCGAAAAGCGGTTGCGCTTTTTCACTGACCGCCCCATACAGCGAGAAACGCCGGAGAGCCGCCAGCGAAGCGGCGAAAGCACATACCGATAACTTGTCACGCACTATTCAAAAAGATGTGGTATAATTTTTTTGAAAAAGTTTGAGATTTGATGTAGTATTCGCCGCTAAAACCGTAGTATATAGGTGAAGCCGGAAAGGAGGCGGTGTGATGATAGACGATGAAAAAATCATAGAAATGTTTTTTGGACGTTCAGAACAAGGCATACGAGAGCTGGATATAAAATACGGAAAGGTCTTCCACAATCTTTCCTACCATATCGTAGGGAGTCGGCGGGACGCGGAGGAATGTGTAAATGACGCTTATTTGGGTGCATGGAACGCCATTCCCCCGGCACAACCTAACCCGCTGTTGTCGTATCTTTTGAAAATCGTTCGGAACATTTCGCTCAAAATCTATTGGAGAAAGGAAGCAGCAAAACGAAGCAGCCATTACACGATTGCTATGGAGGAAATCGAAGCCTGCA